>CXWL01000451.1_pt1 | contig 131561 bp, 121 predicted proteins | sample 590931 | NCBI WGS metagenome assembly CXWL01 (sample SAMEA3498368, study PRJEB10139) | groundwater metagenome | biome: water well; material: biofilm material | place: Germany | collected 2015-04-27
TTGGAAACGCGGATACGACCTCGGCATCAGTGCAAGGCCCGGTTCGGACTACACGGCAACGGCACGTGTCGCATTTGACCGCCATGGTGACCTCTACATCGACCGCGTGTACCGACAGCGTTGGGAATACCCGGAGCAGCGTCGTGCCATTCTGGGACTCATCCGGATCGAACCCGACACAGAGCACTTTATCGAACAGAGCGCCAACGGCAACGCCGTCATNNCTTCATCGAAGAAGCCTGCTCATTCCCAAACGGCACCCACGACGACCAAATCGACGCCGTCTCCATCGCCGTCAGAACGCAGGTCAACGTTAAGAAGGTGCTCCATGCTTTTTAAGATCGATTTTAGGCCCGTTTTTGGTGTGAATTTGCGCGGGCACAAAAAAGGCCGCTCCACGTGAAGCGACCTTACTTTATTGATCAAATTGGCTCCGCAGGTAAGACTCGAACTTACAACCCTTCGGTTAACAGCCGAATGCTCTGCCATTGAGCTACTGCGGAATATGGCACGCCTGAGCCAAGCGCCTGGGCGAACATAAAGATTAGGAATTTCGGCTATGGTTGTCAAGTAACTTGGGGAACCTTTGTCCTGCGGGCGGCTCGCCCGTATAATCGAAGTTTCGATACCTTACGGGAGACGCGTCGCTTGCATCACGAAACGATCATCATTCTCGATTTTGGCTCGCAATATACTCAGCTGATCGCGCGGCGTGTGCGTGAACAGGGCGTTTATTGCGAGATACATCCGTTTCATCTGTCCGCGGATGAGATCGCGGCAAGGCGGCCAATGGGCGTTATTTTGTCGGGGGGGCCTTCGAGTGTGACGGATGAGGACGCGCCGCGTGTCTCGTCCGATTTCTACGATAAGATCGGTGTGCCGATCCTCGGTATTTGCTACGGAATGCAGCTTGTCGCTCTCGATCTCGGCGGATCGATCGAACCGGCGGCACGCCGTGAATATGGACACGCAAAGGTAAAGGTGCTGAGCGGAAAAACCGCATTATTTAACGAGCTCCCATTCGAACTCGACGTGTGGATGAGCCACGGCGATCATATGACGCGGCTGCCGGACGGTTTTCAACCGGTTGCTACCAGCGACGATATTCCGACCGCAATTGAATATCCGGAGCGCGGAATTTATTGTGTTCAGTTTCATCCCGAGGTGAGCCATACGCCCCTGGGCAAGGAAATACTCAGAAATTTCATATTTGAGATCTGTCATTGCAAAGGCGACTGGACGCCCGCTCAGTTTATTAAAGAAGAGGTCGAAAAGATCCGTGAGATCGTCGGTCCTGACGACCGCGTTGTGTGCGGCCTCTCGGGCGGCGTCGATTCGACCGTAGCGGCGGTGCTTGTACACGAAGCGATCGGTGAGCGACAGCATTGCATCTTCGTCAACAACGGCCTGCTCCGCTTTCGCGAATTTGAGGACACGCTTGAGGTGTATAAGAACAATCTGCATCTCAATGTCACGGGTGTTAATGCGTCGGCTGAGTTTTACGCGGTGCTCGACGGTGTCGTCGATCCTGAGCTGAAGCGTAAAGCGATCGGTTCTAAGTTCATCGACATTTTCGACGTCGAGGCAAAACGCATCGGCGACGTAAACTGGCTGGTGCAGGGAACGCTCTACCCCGATGTGATCGAGTCCGTCTCGCTTCGCGGCTCGTCCGTGACCATAAAATCACACCACAACGTCGGCGGCCTGCCCGAAAAGATGAACCTAAAGCTCATCGAGCCGCTGCGTGAATTGTTTAAAGACGAAGTGAGACTGATAGGGAAAGACCTGGGAATACCTGATGAGATATTGCAGAGGCATCCATTTCCCGGCCCGGGCCTCGGCGTCCGCATCCTCGGCGACATAACGCCCGAAAAGGTCGAGTTGCTGCAAAAGGCAGATATGATCTTTATCGAGGAGCTTCATAATTTCGGCATCTACGGCGACGTCTGGCAAGCCTTTGCCGTCCTGCTGCCGATCCAATCAGTCGGCGTGATGGGCGATTTCCGTACGTATGAAAAAACCGTAGCCCTGCGTGCCGTCACCTCCACCGACGGAATGACCGCCGATTGGGCACGTCTGCCGCACGATTTTCTAGCGAAAGTTTCATCGCGAATTACGAGTGAAGTCCGCGGCGTCAATCGTGTGGTCTATGACATTTCGTCGAAACCGCCGAGTACGATCGAGTGGGAATAAGCTCTTCCAAATTCCACCGATCGGATTTACAATTGCTGTATGGGCACTTTTCATATCGGGTGCAAAGTTGAGAATGTCGCGAACCGTAAGAAGTGGGCGACTATACCTAAAATGCTGGTCGACACCGGCAGCGAATACACGTGGATCCCAACCCTCATCCTCGACAAACTCGGCATCGAACGCGAAAAGAAAGACCTTACATTTGTGATGGCAAACGGCCAGATGATCACTCGCAGCGTTGGGTTTGCGATCGTCAGGCTCGACGATTTTTTCACAGTCGATGAAGTTGTTTTTGCTGAAAAAGGCGATCTTCTTTTGCTTGGTGCCCGCACGCTCGAAGGTCTCAGCCTGATGGTCGATCCACGGCAGAAAAAGCTCGTTGCATCAGGCCCGATCCCAGCCGCTTAGTTCGCCGGACGTCCTGGTTGGACAGAACATCAAATCGCGAATAATATTGGAGAGACTTTTTCAAAACCTTCAAATTCGGAGTCATCTAAATGACTAATTTCAACTGGCTTCTGGATGGAAGCATCGTTGGGCTTTACCTACTGATCACGATGGCCGCCGGGCTGTATGTGCGTAAGTACGTCGGCAAGGTGGACGATTTTCTGGTCGCGGGCCGCGAGATGAATGTCTATCTCGGCATCGCAAGCTTAGCGGCGACGGAATTCGGCATTGTGACGTGTATGTACACGGCCGAGGCTGGATACAAATACGGTTTTGCCGGTGCTACGCCCGGAATTGCGATGGCCCTTTCTATGCTGGTGATCGGATACACCGGATTTTGCATCAAGCCGCTGCGTGATTCCGGTGTGATCACGATACCGCAACTGATCGAGAACCAGTTTGGGCCGCGTGTTCGCTGGGCCGCAGGTGTTGTGATCGTGCTCGGCGGTTTGCTGAACATGGGCGTGTTTCTGCGGATCGGCGGACAGTTTTTGGTAACGATCGTAGGGTTGAAAGTGACGTCATTCAATCTGTGGGGCATCGAGATCGGCTATCTGGAAGCGATGATGACCGTACTGCTCATCGGCGTTGCCACCTATACGATACTCGGCGGAATGCTGTCGGTTTTGATCACGGATTTTCTGCAATTTGTCGTGATGAGCGTCGGGTTGATCGCGGTCACGCTCCTCGTGCTGGTCTATGTTGGCTGGGACAAGATCGTCACGACGGTCGAGTTTAATTACGGCGCGGGCGGATTTAATCCCTTCGTACATCCCGATCTCGGCTGGCCGTACGTAGCCTTTCAGATATTGCTGAATTTTGCAGCGGTTCTGACCTGGCAGACCACGATCGCCCGCGTGCTCGCGGCTAAGGATTCTGCAACGGGACAAAGCATCTATGTACGAACAAGCTTCTTCTTCGTCTGTCGCTTCCTTATTCCCGGGATCTGGGGAATAGCCGCTCTCGCCACGCTCGGACAAGTGACGAATACGCTCGACGCAATGCCGACATTTCTGTCGACCTTTGTTCCGGTCGGCTTGATGGGACTTTGCATCGCAGCGATGCTCGCGGCCGATATGTCGACCGACTCGAGCTATATGCTCACTTGGGGCAGCGTCATCTATAACGACATCATGGCTCCGTTTCGAAAGAAGGAATGGTCCGAAAAGAAAGGAATTCTGATCAATCGTATGATCATCGCTCTGATCGGCGTGTTTCTACTCTTTTACGGCTTGTGGTATCCGCTCGAGGGCGATGTTTGGACCTATCTGGGAATAACGGGGACGATATACCTCGCCAGTATTTCCGTCCTGCTGATCTCGTCGTGTTACTGGAAAGGGGCAAATAGCTGGGGTGCCGTCGGATCCATCATTTTTGCCGCAGCGATCCCGGTCGCGTTTCTTGTGCTTGAGAGAACGCCTGCGACCAAAGATCTCGCGAAACAGATCGGGCCATACTATTCCGGCATCGCGGCCTATGTCTTCTCGGCCCTCGCAATGGTTATTTTCTCAATGCTCAAACCCCGGAAAGGAGAAACCGCATGAAGTATTTCTGGCTAATTCTGACATTAACCGCCGTCGGGTGGTATATCTTCGTAACGGCTTATGTATCCTTCAAAGGGGTGACCGATATCAAGGAGATGTTGAAGAAACTTGGCGATAAAGATCGATCAGCTTAGATCGCATTGTGATGGGCGGGTTATGAAGAATTCGCCCGTTTTTGCGTGCTGCGGAAAGCGATTTTTGTAAACCCGCCGCCATTCTGCCATAAAACCGTCAGCGTCGGACTTTGCAACTATGGCATAGACACTGCCGCCAAAACCCGCACCAAACGCCGAGGCCGCAACCGCCCCGATCTCACGGGCGGATCGCTGCAAAAATGCGGTTTCGCCGATCTGATTACCGAGAAACCGCTCGGCGTTTTGCTGCGACAGATCGATCGCTTCACCAATATCGGCGATCCTGCCATTCGCAAACATCTCACTAACTGCCGGAATGATCTCAAAGTTCTCGATCCGAAACTGCTCCACTCGATCCAGCAGTTCGCGAGTTATAAACTTTGACCGCATTCGCCTGATCCTGGACAGAACATCGTCAACACCAAATTCCTCAAACATGCGGGCGAGCGTCAGGCCCTTTCCAACCGTCGCGGTTATCTCGGAAACCATCCTTGAAAAGCGGTTATAACTATCGCGGGCCGCACCGGTTTTCTCAGCCGCGACCCCGCTCGATGCGACTACGAATGAATGAGTGTTTGGGAATAAAAAGTCGGCGTCATGCCGAAGCGGTGAAAATAAAAAGGAGCTAAGCTGATCCGCCTTTCCAAGAACGATCGCCGCGTGATCCTGGCTGCCGCCGAATGTTCCGACACCAGCGGAACCCGCTAATTCATGAAAACTCTGCCCGTTTTCTATGCAGCCAAGATATTCGGCAAGGTCGAGATTATCGTGGATGTTGTCCTGATACCGGCCCGAGCCACGAAGATCATTCACGAGATCCAACGCCGTAAAGAACATGATCATCAGTGCACTCGAGCTCGAAAGCCCCGCCGCTTTTGGCAGATCGCTGTGAAAACGGATCATCGCTCCATCTTTCAGGCTTTCCGGAAAATTCGCGTTTAGCCGCCTGACAACCTCGACCGCGTAGTTTGCCCAATGCCCCGGCGCATCAGTAGGATCGTTCAGATCGATGGAAACCTTTTCGCTCGAATCTTGATTCTCTAAGAGAACGATCCTTTCCGAATGTGATTCCACCTCGCCGTGGAAGCCGTGGTCGATCGCGCAAACAATACTCCGGCCGCCGCAATAATCGGTATGTTTGCCAAGAACCTCGATGCGCCCGGGAATGAACATTAGTTACTTTTGAGTGATAGGCCTACGCTTTTGATATCGCCTCGGCTCGAGAGGTCTAGAACTCCCTCGCTCGACTTAACTGTGGTAAATTCCCCGCCGAGTTGATCGATCGCGTACTGAACGGCGGTAGTGATCTCGTACTCGCCGCGTACCGAAGGCCCGACCGTACGGCAGGCGGCGAAGATCGAGGACGGAAACAGCCATGCATTCATCGAAACGAATGAATTCGGATCGACTCTTTCTGGTTTTTCAACGATCCGGCAAAGCATCCCGTTCTCGTCGATCTCGATGGTCGCGAATTTTGCGATGCGATCCGCCGGAATATTGCTTCGCTCGATCAGGATCTCGCGATCAAACGCCAGCATTGCGGGACTGTTTGTTGTTCGTAACCGACGCAGGCTCTCGACCGGATAGAGATTGTCGGAATTGACGACCAAGAAAAGTTCATCCAACCCAACCCAACTCTCTACCGCCACCACTGCATCGGCCGTTCCTTTTGGCTCGTCCTGGATCGCGAAGCTGACCTTGAGCAGCTTTGCTTCGCAAAAATTGCGTACCGCTTTATGCTCAGGGCCGATCACCAGGCAGATCTCGGAAAAACCCGCCGTTGTCAGATTTGCGATGATCAGTTCGAGTAGCGTTTTGCCGCCGGCGATCGGGATCAACGCCTTGATACCGGCGCCAGCAAGCTGTTCCTGTTCGGGCGTAAGCCGTACGCCGGCCGCATCGCGGCGCATACGCGTTCCTAGCCCGCGAGCCAGAATAACCGCCTTTTTTGGAAGTTCGATCACAGGCCGCGTCTTATTTTGCCCGCTTAACAGGAAAGGTCTTACCGTCCGCACGATAGAATGTTCCTGTGCTATACATTTCGTCGTCAAACTCGAATCTATTCGCCCCCGCCTTATCGTCGGACTGGAATGAAGTGCTGCCCTTTGAGAAGAACATCTCGACGCCCGTGCCTTTTGCCCAACGCACTTCGAACGCCATCTTCACCGGCTTTACTACACACGACGTATCGCCGACCTGAAATCTGCCCTCAAATTCACCGTCCTTGCTGGCCGTCGCTTTGTCCGGATAGGTTTCCTTTAGCCATTTCATCAGGCTGTCGCCGCCGCCGTAGTTGACATCGTCGATCTTCCAAGCACCGCTAACTTGTTTTAACGCAAAGGATATCGTTTTCTTCTCGCCAAAATTCGAGAATGTGACGGGAACCGTCGCCGTTTCGGCTTTCACCCCGGCTTTGCCGACCGCAAAGTTCTTGATCTCCATATCCTGAGCGTTATAGAGCGGATCGCCATCGATCGCACCGACCTCGCCGCTCGAGTTAGTTGCATCTTTCCAGATCAGATCTGCGAGCGGTTTGGTGAAATATTTATCAACGAGAGCACGATTCTTAGCCTGAAAAAACGGGCTCTTTTTAGCGTCGTGTTGTTTGTAAAGGTCGGCAACCAAGGCCTCGGCCGCCGCGGATGGTGATTCGGCTCCACCCGCGACAGGCGTACCGGCAGTCTCCGTATTGGCTATCGGAGTGGTGTTGACGTTTACGGTGATGGCATTATTTGCCGGTACCGAACCGCAACCAATTGAAGCGATGGCGACAAACAATGTGATGACGAAAGTGTTTTTCATAATTGCATAGAAGGAACGAACTTGTTGATTGCTAATACCTAAATTATCCTAACGGTAAATCACATTTGTTCAAAGCAGTCTGCAAAGCGTTAAATGACAAACGTACTCGATGCCTTAGTGGAATTTCGCTCTGTTGGTTATTCGATCGACGGCGCGGCGATCATCGACGGCCTTAATCTCACGATCGAGCGCGGCGAGGTGCTTGTTTTGCTTGGCGAATCAGGCTGCGGGAAAACGACCACGCTCAAGCTGATCAATCGACTGATCGAACCTACATCGGGTGAGATCGTTGTTGACGGCAAACGAACCACCGACTGGAATGCGATCGAACTCCGGCGGCGGATCGGGTATGTTTTGCAGGATGGCGGGTTGTTTCCGCAGATGTCCGTGCGGGCGAATGTCGGACTCGTTTTGACGCTACAGGATGCAAACGCAAAACACATCACCGAACGCTCCGACAAAATGCTTTACCTCGTCGGGCTCGACGCGACGAAGTTTGGCGAGCGTTTTCCGCACGAACTATCCGGAGGTCAGCGGCAACGCGTCGGTGTGGCTCGTGCGTTGGCTTCCGACCCCGATCTTTTGCTGCTCGATGAGCCTTTTGGCGCTCTCGACGCACTGACCCGGACGAATCTTCAAAAGGAATTTGCACGGCTTGTGCGTGAACTTGGCAAGACCGCTGTCTTTGTCACGCACGACCTGCACGAGGCGATGTTATTGGGCACGCGGATCGCTTTGATGGACAAAGGCCAGATCGTTTTGCTCGAAACGGCGGCAAATTTTGCACGCTCGGACCTGCCGCTCGCACGCGCGTACCTCGAAACCATTACCGCTTGAAATAAATCGGTAGTAATATACAAAAATCATGATAACTAAGAACAGACGCGAGTTTTTGAAAACCGGTGTGGCCGGTTTGGCAGCAATGGCTTTGTTTCGCAACACAAAAGGCGAGATCGTGATCCTTCCAGAGGGCGATCCGTTTCCGGAGCTCGTCGAGGTGACGATCGCTCAATTGCAGGCTCAAATGAAGTCAGGCAAGTTGACCGCGCGCAAGCTCACCGAGATGTATCTCGAGCGGATCAAGCAGATAGATACAAAGACACGATCCGTCATCGAGTCAAATCCGGACGCTCTTGCGATCGCTGACGCAATGGACAAGGAGCGAAAGCGCGGCAAGCTTCGCAGCCCGATGCACGGTATACCTATCCTGATAAAGGATAACATCGACACCGCCGACAAGATGCTGACGACTGCCGGTTCGCTCGCTCTCGTGGACGCTCCAACACCAAAACAGGATGCATTTGTTGTTCAACAGCTAAGAAAGGCCGGTGCCATAGTTATCGGCAAGACAAATCTGAGCGAATGGGCAAATTTCCGTGGAAACCCACGTGGTGGCCGGGGAACGAGTGGATGGTCGGGCCGCGGCGGACAAACAAACAGTCCGTACTTTCTCGATCAGAATCCGTGCGGCTCGAGTTCCGGTTCGGGTGTGGCTCCGTCCGCCAATTTGTGCGCAGCGGCCGTCGGCACAGAGACAAACGGATCGATCATATGCCCGGCGAATACAAACGGCGTGGTTGGCATTAAGCCGACGGTCGGCCTCGTTTCGCGCACCGGCATAATCCCGATCTCGCATACTCAGGATACCGCCGGCCCGATGGCACGAACCGTAAGTGATGCAGCCATACTGCTTACGGCAATGGCCGGAACGGATAAAACGGACCCCGCGACCTTCGAGGCAAACAAACGCAAGGCAAAAGACTACACAGAATTCCTCCTTAAGGACGGCCTCAAAGGCGCGCGGCTCGGCCTTGTCACGTACCCGCCGCAGCGGGCGGAAGCCTTAGCCGCGTGGAAGGCTTACTATGATCCGATCATCAATAAGCTCCGCGAGGCGGGAGCAACCCTTGTCGAAGTAAAGTTTCCCGATTTCGGCCAAGGTTCCGGAGCTGATCGAACGGCCGTGCTGCAATACGAGTTCAAAGCCGATCTGAATAAGTACCTGGCCGTGCGCGGAGCGAAATACAAGACGCTCGAAGATCTCATCAAGTTCAACGAAGAGAACAAAGACAAGGAAATGCCGTTTTTTGGGCAGGAGATATTTATCGAATCGCAGAAGAGAGGCGACCTTACCGACAAAGTTTACCTCGACGCTCTCGCCAAGGTGAGAAAGCAGACCCGTGAGGATGGCATCGACGCTCTCCTTGCCAAGGACAAGCTCGACGCCCTTGTCGGCCCGACAGCCGGCGCAGCGTGGAGCATTGCGGCCGTTGCCTGTTATCCATCGATCACCGTACCGGTGGGCCTCCGGGATATACCCGCTTCGACTAATGCGGCCGGTGCCGCCGTTCCGGGCACAACCCAGCTGGCCGGCATACTGTTTTTTGGAGCTGCATGGTCCGAGCCAAAGCTGATCAAATACGCCTACGCCTTTGAACAACTAACAAAAGGCCGCGTCACGCCGCAGTTTTTGCCGACGATTCCGAAGAAATAATCTACTTATGTGGAATCCGGTTGATCTTGCGAAGGGTGAGAGTGGTCTGCACTGTTGATGAAGGAACATCGATCAGCGGTTCTTCAGCGAAGAGGCCAACTACTTGGTAACCAAAAACTTCTAACTTCAAGTTAACCTCGGTAATGAAACCATCGACCACCTGAATGTTTTTGTGAATTGCAGTCCTAAATCCCCGAATCTTCACTTCGAGCGTATATGTACCTGCCGACAACTTTGAAAAAACGTACTTCCCATCGACATCAGTCGTTGATGTTAAGACGTCCTTTTTTTTATCCTTGTATAGCTGAAGTTCTGCTCCCGCAACTGCACCACCATTTGGATCAGTCACCGTTCCGACCAACTTAGTTTCTTTGTCCTTATCGTTGGTTTTCGTCCGTTCTGTTAAAACGGTTCTTGGTTCCGAGGTCACATCTTTCTGAGCAAAACCCGTCCATGCAAGGCCAAAGATCAATGACAATGTTGCTCCGACCGAACGTGCCAGCCTCTTTCTCATCGCACGAAGCCCGACGGGACAGTCTCTCGTAATTACAGTTCCGTCGGCTCGCCTGAGCAGACGGATGCACAGTCGTCCTTCGCGTTGCTCGATGAGTCGTTCAACCTCTATTGCCGTCATCTCAGCGGTGTTGTAAATATTAAGCTGGCAGGAATTGCAATGCCGGACGCGTTCGTCGCCGGTCATCGTCTCCCACCCGACCGAGCAGGGCGAAGCTACACGTAGGCTGTGGATGTCGAATTTCTGTTGCATCGATGTCTGTCCTTTCCGATGCAGCGTGTTTACGACTTAGTTGCTTTTGGGGCACTATGTTTGTGTTATCGATTGCAATGCAGGAGTTCATCAATTTCCTTCGCTCAAACTGGCCCGAGCTGCTGACTCTGACGCGCGAGCATGTTTTTCTTGTGTTTGTGTCGACGGGCGCGGCGATCTTGTTGGGTGTGCCGCTCGGGGTTTTGCTGACCCGAGTCAAAGGCTTGCGAACGCCGGTGCTTGGGTTTGCGAATGTCATGCAGACGGTGCCGAGCCTGGCGTTGTTTGGTTTGCTTATCCCGATCCCGTTTATAGGCGGCATCGGTGCCCGGACGGCGATAATCGCTCTGGCCCTGTACGCGCTGCTGCCGGTGATCCGGAATACGGTGACGGGAATTCTCGGTATTGACGCGAGATTGATCGAGGCCGCCGACGCGATGGGCATGACGCCCTGGCAGCGTTTGCGACTGGTCGAATTACCGCTTGCGATGCCGGTAATTCTTACAGGAATTAGAGTTGCGGTTGTGATCTCGGTCGGCGTCGCAACCGTCGCGGCGGCGGTCGGAGCGGGCGGTTTGGGCACATATATCTTTCGTGGGCTTAGGCAGAACGACAATAATCTACTGGTCGCCGGTGCATTAGCGTCGGCTTTGCTGGCGTTGCTGCTTGATTTTGCTTTGGGTCAGTTTGAGCGGTCTTATTCGATCGGCGAGAAGGCAAAAACTCGGAGAAGAGTTGTCGGGTTTGGGATAGTAGGAGCTTTGGCCGTGATCGTCGTCTTGGGTTTGCTGCCTGCTTTCAGATCAGACAACTCAAACTCGCGAGCTGAAATTTCAGATCTGAGATCCGCGATCACTGTCGGCTCAAAAGATTTCACCGAGTCGATAATTCTCGCAGAGATACTCTCACAAATGCTCGAGAAACAGGGTGTTTTAGTCAAGCGGCAATTCGAGCTAGGCGGCGACCTTGCCCACAAAGGCCTGTTATCGAAGGAGATCGACGTCTATCCCGAATACACGGGAACCGCATACACCGCGATCCTCAAACATACGCCGATCACCGGCCCGCAGGCGGTTTATGATCAAACCAAGGCCGAGTACGCTGATAAATTTAAGCTCACGTTGAGCCCCTCGCTCGGCTTCTCAAACGATTTTGCCATCCTCGTTCGTGGCGAGGTCGCACGCAAAAACAACCTCAAAACCATCTCCGACGCTGTGCCATTAGCTAAAACGTGGCAGGCAGGATTCGGACAGGATTTTATGTCGCGTGCCGATGGTTACGCCGGTTTTGCGAAAGCGTATGGTTTCCAGTTCGCCAAACAGCCACGGGAAATGGATTTGTCCTTAACCTACCGTGCGCTCCAAACGGGCGAACTCGACATCATCGCCGGCAACTCCACCGACGGCCTCATCGACGCTCTCGATCTTTTCCAACTTGAAGACGACAAACGCTACTTCCCGCCTTACCAGGCCGTCTTTATCGTCCGCCGCGACATCGACGCTTTACTGTCGAGCGCGTTCGCAGAGCTGAACAATGCGATCTCAACCGAAGAGATGCGGCGCCTCAATTATGAAGTTGATGGAAAAAAGCGAAACCCTCGGGAAGTCGCGATCGAGTGGTTGCAAGAAAGATGAATTTTCTTGTAACTACGCACCGTCATATTTCGTCATCTAGACAGGTTGACCAGAATCGTATTTTGGTCAGACAATGCACATATGAAATATTTCGCGTGTCCTATCCTGTTGCTGCTTTTCTACGCTTCGGTCTTCCCGCAAAAGGCACCGACGGCTGCTGCGGTTGACCGGTATCTCACCCAGCGAATGGAGATGGGATCTTTCAGCGGTGTTGTGTTGATCGCTGAAAATGACAAGATCATCATTCGGAAAGGCTATGGATATGCCGACGTCGGGCGACGCAGACCGTACACCCCCGAGACGCAGCACGCGGTCGCGTCCATCACAAAGATGTTTGCCTCGATGGCCGCGATCTTGCTTCGCGACCGAGGCAAGGTGAAGCTCGACGATCCGATCTGCAAGTATCTGGCGGACTGTCCCGACGCTTGGCAGCCAATACGGATCGAGCATCTGATGAGACACACGTCAGGAATTCCCGACTACGAAGGGCCGCTTGAACTCGGATCCGCTCGGTACCTAGCATTTATGCTCGAAGCCGGTTCGTCGCGACGAATCATGGAGAATGCAAAGAAGTTGCCGCTCAAATTTACGCCCGGACAAGAATTCGACTATAGCAACACTGGTTACGTCATCCTCAGTTCGGTGATCGCAAATGCATCGGGCCAGAGTTTTGAGCGCTTTTTCACAAACAACCTGCTCAAACCCGCAGGGATGAAAAACACCGGATTTCTCAGCGTCGATCGGCCTAAGCGCCTCGCGACCGGCTATACACATGGCGATCTCGGTTGGGCGAAAATGCTGTCGGGTTTTCCTCTAACCGGCGGCGATCTGAAAGAGCTGCCGAGCATGCCGCGATCCACAGGTCACGGGGATGCCTCACTTTTTTCAACCGTTGACGACCTGCTGCGTTGGAGCAGGATCATGGACGGGAAAGGTTTCGTTGGTCCGGGCAGCGTGAAGGATGCGTTTACGGCGGGCTCGGGTGGTTACGGTTTTGGTTGGTTTGTGGGTAAAGGGTTTGACCGAAACCGGGTTCGTCACAACGGAATGTTGCCGGGCTACGTATCGAACATCGATAAGTACATTGATGACGGTATTACGATAATTATCTTTTCAAATAACGACCGGCTTCGCCTCAGCAACGTAGCACGCGACCTAGCGGCGATCACTCTCGGCAAACCTTACGATCTGCCTGTTAGAGGCACCGTGATTAAGCTCAGTGTCGACCAAGTCTCAAAACTCGTGGGCAAATATAAGATGCCCGACGGCACCGTCCTGATAGTAACCAATGAGCCCGAGCATTTGACAGCAAAGATCGAGGGACGATACACCGCCGGACTGATCCCGATCAGCCCGACCGAGTTCTACTTTCCTCTCGCCGATGGGCGAGCTATCTTCTCACTCGGATCTGACGGCAAGGCTGAAAAGATAAACATGCGATACAGTGGCGAGGATCATATTGGCATACGGATCATCGAGATGATCTCGAAAGGCCGGGCTGCGGAGCTGCAATAATTAGCTTGCTTAATAATTCTTTTTCCTGTAGTATGAGAATTTGATAATTCCGTATCTCTTCGTCGACGGTAATTACGCCCTCATCGTGAGCAAGCGTTTTCGGATAGCTCGAGGCACGGTTCGTTAAAATACTGTTAGAAGCGGCAGCGTAAATAGTTGCCGGTCAGACGTAGGTTCCTTCCTTGCTACCGTTACACTGAAGAACACTCCTCGTAAGAACTTCTTATTACATCCAGAAGAATTGTTTTGAGCTTTTACGGCATTCGTTTGCCCGCCGAGAGCGTCGTTTTACTGAAAACAGGCGCTGTCGATAAAGAAAGGCTGGTTCTTCAGCGATAAGAGATACTCAAGAATAAATGAAATTTAGAGACTTTGGCTTGCATCAGGCTTTGACCGATAAATGCGAGCAAATGGGTTATACAGAGCCTACACCCATCCAAAAACAGGCAATTCCGGTCGTATTGAGCGGCCGCGACATGATAGCTTGTGCCGAGACCGGCACTGGCAAGACGGCGGCCTTTTTGCTGCCGATGATTCACAAATTGATCGAGGCGCCAAAGCGCCCCGGAACAAAGGTTTTGGTGCTCTCGCCGACGCGTGAGCTGGCCAATCAGACCGAGGTTTTTTGCCGGCAGTTCGCTCCAAAGGGCATTACCTGTACGGCGATCATCGGCGGCAGCGGATATAAGCGTCAGATGGACGCTCTGCGTGCCGGTGCAAACATAATCATCGCGACACCCGGACGCCTGATCGACTTTATGGATCAGGGCCTGATCGATTTTCGCGGACTGACGACTCTCGTCCTAGACGAGGCCGATCGCATGCTCGATATGGGCTTTTTGCCGTCTATTCGTAGGATCGAAAAGGTAATTCCGGCGAAACGTCAGACGCTTTTCTTCTCGGCGACGATGTCGCGTGAGATCGAGGGCATCGCCTACAAGATGCTCACTGATCCCGAGCTGATCGAGGTCAGCCCGCGTGGCACCGCCTCGCAGCTGATCGAGCAGTCGGCATATCCGGTCAATCCGCAATCTAAGATGGTCCTTCTTCTCGAGCTACTCGAGAAAGATTCGCTCCAGCGTGTACTCGTCTTTACGCGTACAAAACGCGGAGCCGACCGTCTCGCTCACGTACTCGAAAAACGCCAGCATAGCTCAAACCGTATTCACGGCGACCGCTCACAGGCACAGCGTGACGCCGCATTGCGTGCATTTAAGGCAGGGCACACTAATGTACTTGTCGCGACTGACGTTGCCGCACGCGGCATCGATATCGACTCGGTCCAACACGTGATAAACTACGATATACCTGAGGCTCCCGAGGATTATGTTCACCGTATCGGCCGAACAGGCCGTGCCGGTAACAAGGGACGTGCGATCACAATATTCACGACCGCCGAGGAGCATTCAATGCGTGCGATCGAGCGCCTTACGGGCAATAAAGTCGAGCGTATTATGCATCCGGATTTTGGCGGACAAGCCTCAGCCTTTGTACCCGGGCCGGTGAAGAAGCCGTCGTCGGGTCCAAAACGAGGTTTTAGGTATTCGGGCTCGCGTCGAGGCCGATAGAGGTAGGTAAAAATGATCAAGAAAAAACCAGCATTCGCCATCGGCGATACCACCGAAATGATGTGTTCGGCCTGTGACATCGAACAGATGCACAAGGTCATGACCGTCACCAAACAGGGCGTCATCACCAAGGCCGTCTGCGAAACATGCGAGACCGCTAGCACATTCACCCGGGGCGTAAAAACCTCGGTCTCAATGGGCACCGGCAAAAACGCTTCGCCATACGACCGTATGCGTAAATACCGCAAGGGCCAGGCGATGACCCACGACAAATTCGGCCGCGGCGAAGTCACAGCCGTGATCGAACCGCACAAGATCGACGTTCTTTTCGGCGATCAGATCAGGCGTTTGATACATTCGCAGGTCTAACTTCTGCGATCACTAAGCAAAAAAGGCTGTCCGAAACTGAAAAGTTCCGGAGAGCCTTTTTGTATTTCTAATTTGCCTCTGACCGGCAACGACCGATGTTATAGTCACTTAATGGACAACAAATACCAGATACCCAAAAGCAAAAAGCCCGAAACGAGGATCGAGATCCTCCAGCATCAGATCGAAGAACTGGTAAAACAACGCGAGAAGGAAAAAGACCTCGCCGCAAAACAAAAGATCAACGCGGAGATAACGAAGTTGTTCGCACAGTACGAAAGGTTGAAATTGTAACTACGAATTGTTTCGTAACAATAAAGAAAAAGGCCGCCGATTAAGGCGACCGATCTTCAAAAACTGTAGATTAGTGATTACTTACGTCCGCCGCGTAGGATCAGTCCTACGACGAGACCGATCGCGGCTGATATGAGGATGGTTTGGCCCGGTTTTTGGCGGGCGAATTCCTTGGCGTCCTCGACGAGTTCTTTCGGGTCTTTCGCCGAAATTTCCTTGAACTTATCGCCGGCCTGAGCAAATTTCTCGCTCGCAAAATCCTTGGCCTGGGCGGCCGCGTCCTGTATCTTTTGTCCGTATTCCTGTGCCTGCATTTTGAGATCTCCTAAAAATTCGTCCGTTGTTACCTGATCCGTCGACTCGCCCGTGACCGGTACTAGGCCCTGATTTAGTTCCTGTTCTGTCTTCTTAACTTCTGCTTCGAAATCTGACATAAAATTGCGTCCTCCCGCTATAAAGAAATAAATTGCCAGCGGCCTACGCCGCGTATTGCGACCTCTCAGATGGCGAGAGCCGCTCAACCGTTGTAAACGAATCGCGAACTAATTTTGTTCCCGATTCGTAACTGTTTGTGACCGAGGTCACATTTTCAGTTGACAACAATATTGCCAAAATGGCAAGCTAGTTGGAAAAGTAAGTAAGCACTTACTCAGGAGAATGCATTTTTGATCCACGATTTTTTCAAATGTGAGCCCGGAGCCCGTATGACGGGCGATGCCAGACGTGAGCAAATACTTCAGGCGGCAATAGCTTTGTTCTCTCAGAAGGGGTTTCGCGGTACTACGACCAAAGAGATCGGCCGTGCGGCGGGCGTTTCCGAGGCGATGGTCTTTCGCCATTTCGCCAGAAAGAGCGATATTTACGACGCGATCCTAAGCAATAAGGCATGTCACGAAGGCATGCGATTTCCCTGGGAAGAAGACCCTGTAATTCTTGACGCGATCACGCGGAAAGATGACTTCGGTGTCTTTTACAAACTGGCACTAAATGGGCTCAATAAGCAGCAATCGGACGTCGGTTTTATGCGATTGTTGTTTTACAGTGCTCTCGAGGAACACGAGCTTGCCGAGCGTTTTTTCAGTGAGTTTGTTGCACGGATCTACGGCTTTATCGGCGGATATATCGAGGAGCGGCAGCGTGACGGCGCTTTTCGCGACTTTGAGCCAAAGATCGCGGTCAGGGCATTCCTCGGCATGATGATCCATCACTCGCTAAATAACATCCTGTGGGACAAAAACCGCAATCTGGTAAATATCACAAACGAGGAAGCCGCAAAGAATTTTGCCGAGATATTGCTGCAAGGCATAAAAGCTTAAGGTACGAGAGCTATACATCATGAGAAGTAGGACAGTAACTTTTACGATAACGGGATTTCTGCTGACGGCGCTGATTGGCATGACCGCGTGCGGCCGAGGCGGTGCAAATTCTAACGCCAATGCCAACACCCAACCGGCGACGATCGACGTCACGACGACACAGGCGGTGGTCAAACAGATCCCGACCTATTTCGAAGCTACTGGCAATCTCGTCGGCGATGCTCAAACCGATGTCGCACCGGTCGTCGGAGGCAAGATCGTCGAGGTGAGCTTTGATGTCGGCAGCTATGTGACCAAGGGCAGTGTTCTCGTCCGAATGGATGACCGCGATGCCCGTATCAGGCTCGAAACGGCTCAGGCACAGGTCGAGCAGCAGAGAAAGGCAGTCGGCACGGCGATGGCCGCACTAAGGCAGGCTCAGATCAGGCTCGGCGTAAAAGACGGCGAGGTTTTTGATATCCAAACATTCTCGCAGGTGAAATCGACCCGCGCGAACCTTGAGCTTGCTGAGAAGGAACTTGTTAGAGCACAGCGTTTGTATGATACGGGCGATGTTTCTAAATCGATACTCGATACGAGGCGAGCACAGCGTGATGCTCTGATCGGCCAACTCGACGAAGCTCGGTCGACCGCTGCCGTCGCCGTAAGAGCAATAAATTCAGCCGAGGCGCAGGTCGCCGCCGCGCGCACCGGTGTTGCAACAGCCGAAACGCAGGTCGATCAGGCTCGAAAAGCCCTGTCCGACACGGTCATTCTAGCTCCGATCAGCGGCTACATTTCAGAACGCGTAGCTGATCCGGGTGAATTCCTTACGCCTAATGCACCTAACACCAAGATAGCGACGATCGTCCGAACCTCGACCTTGAGACTAAGGATCGACGTGCCCGAGGCGTCGATTGGGAAAGTCGCTGTCGGGCAGGGCATTTCGATGCAGACAAGTGCGTATCCGGACCGCAATTTCGCGGGAACGGTCATGCGTGTTCTGCCAAACGTGAATGCGACGGCCCGCACACTGATCGTCGAGGCAGAGGTTGCCAATGGCGACGGCCTTCTAAAGCCGGGCCAATTCGCGACTGTTCGTGTAACGCAATCAAAGCCCGAGAATGCCGTGATGATACCGGCAACCGCGATCAAGGTCGAGGGCGACGTCAATAAAGTTTATGTGATCAAGGATGGTGCCGCACGCGAACGCCTTGTCCAGACGGGCTTGCTTGAAAACGGCCTTATCCAGGTCAAATCCGGCATCGCCGAGGGCGATGTGATCGCCGCTTCCAATTTAAACGAGTTGTTCGATGGCGTGCTCGTCCGAGTGAATTAGTTCAAGGTTCAAAGTTCAACGCTCAAAGTTTTTATGGCTCGAATAGAAAGGTTTGAAGAAATTGAAGCGTGGAAGTTGGCGCTGCGAGCGACGAATCGAGTTTATGACGTGAGCTCCGTCGAACCATTTTGCCGAGATTTTGCCTCAGTAAATCAGATTCGACGGGCGAGCATTTCGGTTATGTCGAATATAGCCGAAGGATTTGAACGGGAAGGTAATAAGGAATTTATCCAATTTCTTGCCATCGCAAAAGGTTCATGCGGCGAGGTCAGATCCCAGCTTTACATCGCAGCGGACCGAAAATACATAGATGAGAGCACTTTTGATGAGATCGCAATGGTGTTAATCGAGACATCGCGAACGATCTCAGGTTTTATGAAGTACCTTCAAGGAGCATCGGAACGAGGAAGCAAATTCAAGCAACTTTGAACTTTCAACCTTGAACTTTGAACTATTATGCAGTGGCTAGCTGAAGTTTGTGTAAAACGTCCTGTATTCGCGACGATGTTGATCATGTCGCTGGTCGTTGTCGGCGCCTTTTCGTTTTTGAGCCTGGGCGTCGATCTCTTCCCCAAGATCGACTTTCCGACGATAACGATCACGGTTGTCAATCCCGGCGCGTCGCCGCAGGAGATAGAGACCGAGATCACCGACAAGGTCGAGGAAGCGGTGAATACGATCAGCGGAATTGACGAGCTGCGCTCAACATCGATCGAAGGCATTTCGCAGGTCTTTGTGGCGTTTGTACTCGAAAAGGACGTAAACGTCGCTGCACAGGAAGTAGAAAATCGCGTCCAGACGGTGATCCCAAACCTCCCCGAGACCGCAAGACAACCAACGGTACAAAAGCTCGACACTGACGCTGCACCGGTGCTGCGTATCTCTATATCCGCCCCAACATCGCTTCGAGACGTGACGGAGGTTGCTAAGAATAGGGTCAAGGAGCGGATCGAATCTGTCAACGGCGTCGGCCAGATCACCATCATCGGCGGGCAGGAACGGCAGATCAACGTCTGGGTCGATCCCGACAAGATGCGTTCGTATAATGTCACTCCGGCGGAAATCTCCGGTGCCCTTCGGATCCAGAATATGGAGTTTCCCTCGGGGCGCATCGATCAGGGCCAGACGGAAACGGCGGTTCGCACCGTCGGAAAGATACAGAAACCCGAGGAATTCAATGACGTCGTCGTTGCCACCCGCGGTGGCTATCAAGTCAAGGTCAAGGATCTGGGCTATACCGAGGATGGCGGTGCAGAACTCCGCTCCGAGGCCCGGCTAAACGGCCAGCCCGCGGTCACGCTGATCGTCTCAAAGCAATCCGGACAGAATACCGTAGCGGTTGCCCGTGAGATAAAAGCGCGTCTAAAGGAAATTGAGCCGACGCTGCCCAAAGGCGTTCAGATGCGTGTCATCGGCGACAACTCGATCTTTATCCAGAATTCGCTGAACAACATCGAAGAGCACTTGATCGTCGGTTCGATCCTCGCGGCGATCGTCGTCTTTCTCTTCCTCTGGAATTTTCGCGCCACATTTATCGCAGCGCTTGCCATCCCTACATCGATCATCTCGACATTCGCGCTCGTTTATGCGATGGGGTACACGCTCAATTCGATCACGATGCTCTCGCTCACGCTGATGGTCGGTATCGTTATCGATGACGCGATCGTGGTGCTAGAGAATATCTATCGCTTCGTAGAAGAAAAGGGAATGAACCCGTTTCAGGCAGCGATCGAGGGCACGCGTGAGATCGGTCTGGCCGTTTTGGCGACTACGTTGTCGCTGATGGCTGTTTTCGTTCCGATCGGTTTCATGCAGGGCATCGTCGGGCGATTTATGTCCTCGTTCGGCCTCACTGCCTCGTTTGCGGTCGGTGTTTCGTTGATCGTGTCGTTTACGCTCACGCCGATGCTCGCGGCACGTCTAATTAAACCGAAAAAAGTAAAACCCGAAACCGAGCTCGACAATGTAAAGGGCGATGCGGAACACGAATTGGCCAAGAGCGACAGCCATTATAGCGGTTGGTTTAAGCGGGTCGACCTGGTATATGCGTGGATGCTGCGGTTCTCGATGGGCCATCGATGGGTGATCATATCGCTAGTCGTGCTGGTTTTTCTCAGTATTGTCCCGCTGTTTATGTTTGTCGGCAAGAACTTCTTGCCGGTCGATGACCAGTCGCAATTTGAGATCTCAGTGCGAACCCCCGAGGGCACCAGCCTTACCGCCTCGGCACAGATATTTGAGCGGATCGCCGCAGAAGTTCGGAAAATGCCAGGCGTGACCGATACGCTTGCGACAGTCGGCGGCGGCCAGCAGCAAGTCGTGAATGCCGGAACCATCTATGTGAAATTGAGCGATATCAAGCAGCGCTCAAAATCGCAGGAAATGATGATGGCCGACACGCGCGAGGTGCTGGCAAACTTTCCGCCGGAATTGCGGACCAGCGTCCAGATCGTGCAGGCATTTTCGGGCGGTGGATTTCGCAATGCGAACGTTCAATTCCTGATCTCGGGGCCGGACATCAAGGTACTCGAGGAAGCCTCGCAGAAGATCCTCGCGAAAATGAAGACCATTCCCGACGCGGTCGATGTCGATTCGACGCTCATCTCGGGTAAGCCTGAGCTGCGGTTGGAGGTTGATCGCGACACGGCGGCCGACCTCGGTGTGCGAGTAGGTGACGTATCACAGGCATTGAACACGCTTGTCGCGGGGCAAGAGGCAACGACCTTTAACGCCGGCGCCGACCAATACGACGTGTATGTGAGGGCGATCAATCCGTTTCGCACGAGTGAAGAGGGCCTAAAGCGAATGATCGTACCATCCGCAAAGGTCGGTTGGGTGACCCTCGACCGCGTCGTTAAATCGAAACCGGGCACCGGCCCTAGCTCGATCGACCGAACGAACCGCCAGCGTCAGGTGACGCTGCTCGCCAACACAAAGCCGGGCGGCTCGGCCGCTTCGATCACGTCGGCGATCGACAGCTACGTCAAGGAATTACAGTTACCCGTCGGCTACCGCACCGGTTATGTCGGGCAGTCCAAGGAGATGGGCAAAGCAGGGTTCTATTTCATGCTCGCATTTGCGCTGTCGTTCATCTTTATGTACATCGTGCTGGCCGCACAGTTCGAATCGTTCATCCATCCGGTCACGATCTTACTCACTTTGCCGCTGTCGATCCCGTTTGGCATCTTTAGCCTTTTGGTGATGGGCCAGACGGTGAACATCTTTTCGGGTCTGGGCTTGCTGCTGCTCTTTGGCGTGGTCAAAAAGAATGCCATTTTGCAGATCGACCATACAAATAATTTGCGTTCACAGGGGATGTCGCGTTACGACGCGATCATCCAGGCAAACCGCGACCGCCTGCGGCCGATCCTGATGACGACGATCGCACTCGTCGCCGGAATGATCCCGCTCGTGTTGGGAACAGGGGCCGGTGCCGGGACTAACCGTTCGATCGGCGTGCTTGTGGTCGGAGGGCAGTCGCTTTGTTTATTGCTGACGCTGCTCGCGGTGCCGGTTTTCTATTCGATATTCGACGATCTGGCCGAACTGCGGCTCTTTAGATACGTCAACCGCCTCGCGGATTGGCTATTCGGTGGTCTGAAACGGCGGTTTGCGACAGCGACGACCTCGTTATTCAACAAGTAGTGCAAGTTTTTATGCATCGGTATTTTTTCAACGCTACTCTCTTTGTGCTCGTTCTCGCGGCTTCCTCTCTCGCGCAGACGCCTACGCCGTTGCCCGAAAGCATAAAAGGTGTCCCCGCGATCGCACCGAATTACCGTTCGGATGACCGCACGCTGCCCGAGTTGGGCCGAGTCGGCGTCGATATGATGCAGCAGAGAACGCTTACGCTTCGCGAGGCGATCGAGCTGGCGTTAGAAAACAACCGCGATATCGAAGTCTCTCGAAAGACCTCACGCATCGCTGAATTTGATCTCGCAAGTGCCCGCGGTATCTACCAACCACGCCTCGCGGGGCAGGTATATTACGACCGCACAACGACGCCGAATGTGAGCATCTTTTCAAGCAATCAAAAGACGACAAACGGCACTCTGCTCGGCAACGCTGCGCTCACCGTACCGACGCGGGAGAACGGGACTGTTTTCTCCGGTTTCTTTAATAATCAACGCGTCACGACAGATAATCCGATCTCGATCCTCAGCCCGCAATACAATTCGAGCCTTGGATTCTCGGTTACGCAGCCGCTGTTTCGCGGGCGTCGATTTGATCAAACGCGGCGGACCATCGAAATAGCAAAACGCAATATTTTATTGACCGATACGCAGTTTCAACAACGTTCGATCGAGACAGTCGCCAATGTACAAAAGGCGTATTGGGACCTGACCTTTGCTCTTAGGAATTTACAGGTCCAGCGTGATGCCGTCCGCGACGCCAAGGATCAGCTCGCACATAACCGACGCCTCGTCGACGAAGGTCAGCTTGCACCGATCGACATCGTCGCTGCCGACACGCAAGTCGCAAACTTTGAACAGGCCGTTTATGACGCCCTAAACACGGTCAATGTCACCGAGAATATTCTAAAGAATCTCGTCTCGCCAAACCGCACAAGCACGATCTGGAACGAAGCCCTGACACCGGTCGAGCCAGTCGAGCTCGTCATACCAAGCGCGACACTGCCCGAAGCGATGACGCTCGCTCTCGATAATCGGCCGGAACTTGAGGTCAACAAGGCTCAAAAGGACATAAACGCTTTGGATCAAAGGCTTTACAAAGATCAAAAGAAACCGCAGATCGACTTTATCGCGAGCATTTCCGAGAACGGAATAGGCGGTTCATCGAATCCGAATTTCAATCCGGCGTTCCCGACGCCTTGTAATACTAATCCGTCCTCGCCTGCTTGTGCTCAGCAATTGGCAAATTTAGCTTTGCTTACAGGCAGCCCGTTTAGCGGCATTGTTAAGAACCGCTACCCGACATTCCGTGTCGGCGTCTCGTTCAACCTTCCGCTCTTTGGCGACAAGTCGGCCGATGCGCAATACGGCAAGTCGCTCGTCGAAGCCGAGCGTCTCGAAACCCAGCGTGAGCAACTCGAACAGGGCATTCAGGTCGAGGTCCGCAACGCTTTGCAATCGATCCGCACCGCGGAGGCCCGGCTTCGCTCCGCTGCGGTCGCACGCGAGAACACTGCGAAACAATACGAATCCGAAAAACGAAAACTCGACGAAGGCCAGTCTGACGTTTACAAGGTTTTGGAACGTCAAACCGCCTTGACCGCTGCCCGCAGTAACGAACTCCGTGCCCGCACCGAGCTTAATAAGGCCATCGCCGAGCTTCAGCGTGCGACTGGTAATTCGTTGAAAGCAAACGACATCGAGCCAAAACTGAAGAAATAATTGGTGCCGAAGGCGAAGCCCTGAGATCGGCGAACTGTTGCGATATCGGCGGAATGCGACAATATCGGCGGATCGCTACGTTATCGGCGGAATGCTACATTATCGGCGGATCGTTGTATCGCTCGACGGAGTTCGGTGCTAAGTTGATGGCATGAACGAGTGTCACACCTGCAACGCCCCAGTCGCGAAACCACTGTCGATCCGCATGCCGCGAATGCCCTTTAACGAAAAGCTAGCATACGTTGAAAGCGTTCTCGATGTGCTGATGGAAAGTCGTTTTGGGCCGGGACGTGCGACGCAGCTAGTCGTGAATATAAGCAACTGCCCGGAACTCGAGCCGGCCGTATTCTTTGATCTGATCGGCGGCGAGATGGTCCCGTGTTACGAAGTATCCCCCGAAGGACGCTTCGGGTATCAGGTCGTCGAGGCGGAATTCAGAAAGGCGAAACGGATGGGGCTGGTTGGGACCCGGCCAAACCCGGCAGCCAGGTCGCCGGCTAATTTCGGACGCGGATCGCCCTAAAATAGGGACTCATTTCTTTGCCAGACTGCCGTTGACCAACTTGAACGGATTCCCTCTGCGTCTTTGCACCTTTGTGTCATTGCGTTGAAAAACCCCAAGTATGAATAAGATCAGATCATGAAAGCAATCTACATCAACGAATTCGGATCACTCCAAAACCTGGAGCTTCGCGACAACGCCGATCCGACGGCACCGTTTGGGACGCAGGTTCTGGTACGGGTGAAAGCCGCAGGTTTAAATCGTGCCGACCTGCTTCAGGTACGTGGACTTTATCCGCCGCCGGCGCCTTATTCGCCAAATATTCCAGGACTCGAATTTGCGGGCGAGATCGCTGCGATCGGCGAAGAGGTAAAAGGCTGGGATCTTGGGACTCGCGTTTTTGGCATCACAGCCGGCGAGGCACAAGCCGAATTCGTCTTGACAGACGCGCGCCTCCTCGCACGCGTCCCGAACCACCTCACATTCGCCGAGGCTGCGTGTGTCCCTGAGGCTTTCATCACGGCTCACGATGCGATCTTCACGCTTGGGCGACTTGGGACTCAAGATAAATTGCTCATTCACGCCGTCGGTTCCGGCGTGGGACTCGCAGCGTTGCAGCTCGCCAAGGCAAAGGGCGCGTTTGTGGTTGGGACGTCGCGGACAGAGGACAAGCTTGATCGATGCAAAGATCTGGGACTCGCCGCCGGTATCGTCGTCAGGGACGCAAACGATTTTGCCGAGCGGGTCATGGATTCGACTCAGGGACGCGGAGCAGACGTCATTCTCGATCTCGTCGGCGGCGCGTACTTTGACCAAAATCTTAGAAGCCTTGCGTCCCAGGGACGCCACGTCCTTGTTGGCCTCACTTCGGGACGCACGGCCCAATTCGATTTGGGACTCGCTCTGCAAAAACGCGCCCGTATCATCGGCACCGTTTTGCGTCCCAGAACGCTGGAAGAAAAAGCGGAAGCAACAAGAAAGTTCGCTGACGAAGTTGTACCTTTATTTGAGTCCCAAACGATCAGACCAAATCTTGACCGCGTCTTCCCCGCCGGCGACGTTATTGGGGCGTACGAGTACCTCGAATCGAACGTGAGTTTTGGAAAAGTCGTTTTGGAGTTTTAGGAGGTGATGCGGCCGGCCGCCGCGTCCGTGACAATGCACAGTCCGGTCACGTCTAACGCATCGAGTTCGCTCATCAACTGGACGGCCTGAGCGTAGGTCAATCCGCCGGCCTCGCGTTGGTCAAATGAGACGACGGACCAGAGCGGCTCGTCGAGTTCGGATGGTGAGCGTTCAGCTACGCGGGCCTCATCAAGGCTGAGAGCCTCGGCCGCCGCGTGCAGATCGAGATAATTTTCTCTTACGTCGTTTCCCATCTTTTTCTTAAGATGCGAAATTCCGGAACGCATTTCCTGAATTCTCATACAAAAACCTGGGCGCTCAAAACTCTACCACAGCGCCAAAAGCGATGTAAACACTTTTTTTACACGGACTTGCGTAGGATGTGCTGCAAAAGCCCGCGCGTAAGCAAGGGCGATAGGTTCGAATTTGTGTGTTACGCACTTGCTTAGGCGCGGGCTTCTGCAAAGGGAAACTCATCTTGCTAGAATGGTATAAGCATATGCTTTACAGAGAATCGTGCTTTATTACGGGTTTTCCCGGATTTATCGCCAGCCGCCTGGTCGAGAGCCTGGCGCGGCCTGAGTGCCAGTTTTTCTTGCTTGTTCAGACACAGTTTATCGAGCGCGCGATGGAAGAGGTCGAGGCGATCGCTGAAGCGACTCAGACGCCGCTTGAGAGCTTTGTGCTGGTCGAGGGCGATATTTCACAGCCAAATCTGGGCATCTCAAACGCCGATCTTGAAACAATTCAATACGAGACGACTGACGTCTTTCACCTGGCGGCCGCCTACGATCTGGCCGTGCCAAAAGATGTCGCCTTTAACGTAAATCTGCAGGGAACCAAGAACGTTAACGACCTTGTTTGCTCGGTAAAGAATCTTCGCCGATACAATTATGTTTCGACCTGCTACGTCGCCGGAAAACGCGAAGGCAAGATCCTCGAGACCGACCTCGAACACAAGGCAGGCTTTCGCAATTTCTACGAGGAAACAAAATACCTTGCCGAAATTGAGGTCGAGCAGCTCAAAAACCATCTGCCCGTAACTATCTTCCGGCCATCGGTCGTGGTCGGCGATTCGCAGAGTGGCGAGACTGCCAAGTACGACGGCATATATTATCTGATCCAATACCTGCGAAAAGCTCCGCAGCTTCTGCGTGTGCTAAATGTCGGCAACAACGCCGTGCGGCTAAATCTTGTGCCGGTCGATTTTGTGGTTGCAGGGATCGCCGCACTTGCCCGCGACCCCCGGGCAGTCGGCAAAACTATCGCCCTCGCCGACCCGCTTCCGTTTACGACCGCGGAGCTTTTTGATTTTATTGCAAAGGACATGACCGGCCGCAAATCGGAATTCAGCCCGCCGGTACGCCTCGCCGAGTGGTTTCTGAACACAAGCATCTCGCCCGTCATCACCGGCCTGCCGCATCACGGCGTGCCTTACTTTTTTATCTCGCAAACCTACGACACGTCGGTCGCCGACTCACTCCTCGCCGAGTACGGAATACGGTGCCCGCGTTTTGACGCTTATGTCGGGAATTTGTTGGATTTTGTAGAGGAGTTTCCGAAGCTATAGCTCTTTGAAGATCGGCAAAAGCATATTTGCCGCGTTTTCCGGCATCAAACTTTGAAATGATGTACTCGTCTATCAGGTCTCTTGGTATTGTTCTCGTTGCTGTTCTCTTTGGCTCGGCTATTGTTTCCGGCCAGAGCGGCCGCGTAACACCTACGCCCACACCGACACCGCCGGACGACACCGTAAGAGTCACCACCGAAGAGATCAAGCTCAACGTGCTTGCCTTTGACGAGGAAGGCAAATTCTTTAGAGATGTGAACGACCGTGACCTCGTTATCTCTGAGAATAACGTGCTCCACCAGCCCACGAGCGTCAGGCGTTTGCCGGCAAACGTGCTGATCTTGATGGACACCGGCGGCGAACTTCGTGCCGTAAAATCGCTGGATCAAACACGAAAAGTAGCACGCGGCGTGGTCGAGGCGTTGAGGCCGGGCGATTCCGTTGCGATCATGACCTATGCCGATAAGGCCGAGGTCGCGGGTGAATGGACGACGGATAAGGCTCAGATGCTGGCCGCTATCAAGAGGACAAGTTTTGGACGGCGATCCGTTTTTGTCGATGCTCTAAAGCTCGCAACCGACTTTTTGCTCCGCGATCCGCTTGAGAATAAACACCTCGTTTTGATCACCGATGGCACCGACAGCCAGGGCCGCTCCTCGGCAAAATTCGACGCTTTTCAGCGGCTTTTGGCAACCGACATCAGCGTACACGTGCTCAGCTATACATCGATGGAAGCTGTCGATATCGAGCCGCGAACAAAGGGGATCTCGAACACGCCGCCGCCAAAGGCAATGCCCGACGAGATAGCGGCCACCTTGCCAAACGGCGTCCGGGATAAGGGCGTCAAGATCGGCCCGACAATTAATCTCGACCGAACGCTTATCAAGAAAATGAAGGCCCGCAAGGTCGAGCTCCAAACCAGTCAGGAACAGCTCGACCAACTGGCCGAGAACACCAACGGCACATTTATTCTGCCGATGGGGCTCGAAGAAATGATCGAGAAAACCGCCGTCGTGGCAAAGATGATCGACGCCAACTACGTCGTCACCTACATGCCAAAGATTCCAGTAGTCGAAACCCGCGGCATCGCCGAACGAAATATCGAGGTCTCGTCAAAACGCAACGGCCTCATCGTCCAGGCCCGGCGAAGGTTGGTCATCGCGACCGCGAAATAGTTGGTTTCTCTGCGTACTCAGCGCTCTTTGCGCTGAAAAATCGTTTTTATCGCAGCGATCGCCGTGTACGCAGAGATCCTTTATCCAAACAAACCAAACGCACGCTACGTAAAATTCCTCGGCAGGAAATACTTTGTAACCGTTGGCCTCGACCTTACGTCATCATCTTCGACAGGTCATTCCGCGGGCAGCCGAAATAGACGAATGAGCAGTTACCAAACCGCTTTGCGACAAGAATCCTTGATTTCCAGGATCGAAACAGACGGCGATGTTGCGCGCGTTTCGGTCGAGCGTACGGATAATCAGCTTGTCGAGATGGTTCTGGCCGGTGATGAGTTTGCATTCGAAGAGATCTTCGACCGGCATAAACGCCTTGTGGCAATGGTTGCCAGCCGTCAATTTCGCCGCCCTGAGGAGATCGAAGAGATCGTCCAGATCAGCTTTGCAAAGGCGTTTACAGTTCTTGATAGCTTTCGCGGCCAGTATGACCGCTCGTTCTCGAGTTGGCTGGTGACGATCACATCCAACGCCTGTTATGACACCTTGCGAAAGCAAATGCGGCGCCCCGAACGCCTCACGTGCGAACTCAGCGAACACGAAGCCGAAACCTTGCTAAATCTCGCCGGCCCCGACTCGCGTCACGCCGAACAGGAACTTGTCGAAGGCGACCTCGCACAAAAGCTGCTCGCTCAACTCGGCCACCAAGATCGCCAACTGCTCGAAATGCTCTACTCAGAGGATATGAGCGTTGCCGAGATCGCCGAAAAGCAGTGCTGTTCGCAGGCAAATATCAAGATACGGGCATGGCGGGCACGAGGGGCTCTGCGTAAGATCCTGGGAAAGTTTTTGTAACCGGTTAGATGGAAACATCGTCATCTTTAGTAAGCGGCGCATAAGCCGCAAAGTTCAAGAGGTGTAGTTTCGGTGAAGCATAGCTTCACAGCCAATAGGCAGGCAGAGCCCGAAAGAAAGTTGATGCGAAAAGTTAGCCCTAACAAGCAGACACTCGATGCGATCGGCAAAAAGCTTGTAAAAAGCGAGGCCGGACGCACGCCGGATATCGAGAGTATCGTCTCGAATCCGTACCTGTTTGCCTCGGTCAAAGCGCGTATCGCATCCGATTGCGACGGATCAGATCAATCGCCCGCATTCGCATTCACGTCATTTATTCGGTCGCACATGGCTGCAATTGCCGGTGCCGCCGCCGTTTTGGTGCTTGTAGTTGGAGCCCTCAGCCTGTTGGATACGGGTCGTGGAGTTGTTGCAGTTCAATCATTCCAGATTCCGGAAGCACTTCCGGATGTCGCACGGCCCGTTCTTCCTCTTCAAGGAACGGAAACTGGTAAACTTTCGGCGGGCCGTGCGATTAAAGATGAGATTAGGGCGGAGAAGATCGTTGCCACGCGCTCAAATGAACGTGTCTACGAGCCGCGTAAATACGCCGAGCCCGTACGCGATTTTTACCCGGTTGCATATACCGGCGACCCGAATGAGACTGCCGGCGGCGGCCGTATCATCAGGGTTGAAATGAAGAGGTCATCGCTTTTTGCCCTTGGGCTAAACTTGCCGCTGGAGAACGACGAAGAGACGGTCAGGGCCGATCTGCTTGTCAGTTCGGACGGCGTTACACGCGCGGTGCGCGTGGTTAAATAGAGTTGTTATCAGTTAAGGAGATAGTTATGAGATTACTAGTCGGATCATTGATCCTGGCCACCTCGGCGGCGTTTGTTTCCGCACAGCAGCCCACGACTAAAGAGGACGCTGTCAAGGCCGCACGCGTTATTGCGGAATTAACCGCTGTTAGTTCAAAAATGGGCTTCAAGAATTCGCCGTTTTCTGCGGATGAGGTAAATGAAAGCGTGCAGACGCTCGCCGACGGCAACCGCATCGTCCGCAGTTCGACGGGCAAGATGTATCGCAACAGTGACGGCCGCGTTCGCCGTGAGCATTCCGGCGGCGGCAGCGTGATGGGTTCGCTATACACGACCGGCCAGGGCGTCTCGATCCTCAATCCGTCAGTCAATCAGAAGTATCTTCTCGATACCCAGCTCAAGACCGCTCAGGTGGTCGAGCTTGCAAATGGCCAGGGCATCTCGATCGCCGGTGCACGACTCGCAACAACCGAGCAGGAAAAGGCTAATGCGATGGCCAAACTACAGACCGAACTAAAGGCTAAGGTCGAAGTTGCGGTTCCGGTGGCTCCACGGGTCGCACCGCTTCCGCCAATGGCCACAGGTCAGGGCGGCTATGCCTACACCGTAACCGGCCAGAATCATGTTAAATATGAGACCCGCACCGAGGAACTTGGCACACGCGATTTCGAAGGCGTCTCGGCCGAGGGTACTCGCAAGACGACAATCATCCCGGCCGGTGCCATTGGTAATGAACGTCCGATCGAGATCGTTTATGAGCGTTGGTTCTCAAAGGATCTCGGCCTCGTCGTTTTCTCAAGGAACAACGATCCGCGATTTGGCGAGCAGACCTACAAGCTCACAAACATCATCCGCAGCGAGCCCGATCCGTCGCTCTTCAGCGTACCGACTGAGTATCGTCGCGTTACCGAGTCAACCCCTGTTTATCGTGCAACCGGCCGTCGCAGCGATGCCGAAAGGGCAGTGGTCAGCACACGATCTACACAGGCAGTAACCCCGACATCAAAAAAAGCAAAACCGCAGCCACAGAATTAGTAGGTTTTGATAGTCGATCCTCACTGGGCGAGCCGCGTGGCTCGCCCCTTTTGCGTAAGAACGTGCAGGACATATTTCTGTTTTGGGTGTAAATTAAGAGAAATGAAAAAGATCGGCTTACTCCTATCGATCATTTGCACAGTCGCGGTTTCGGTGTCCGCACAAGAAATCGTCAGGGCGGCGTGTCCAACCCTGAATGTTTACGGCCCTGCAGGAATCGTTCGCGCGGGCGAACGTATTCCTTTTAGCTTGCTCATATCCAACGCAGCTGGCTTAGACCTGACTTTCAAGTGGCGAGTCTACAACGGAGATATTCTCGAGGGGCAAGGAACTCAGGAAACAACGGTTGCATGGCCCGATATGTGCCGAAGCCTTATTGTTGAAGTTGAGGCTACGGGTGTGCCGATGGGGTGCCCATATCGGGCAAGTGAGACCGTATCTATTTCGCACTGCAAGCCGATGATTCCCTCGTTGATCGCGGAGATATCCGAAAGGTCGATCAAAGCATCTGATCCGCGAGTTGGACGGATCAAGCAAGCAATAAAAGCCAATTCTTCGTCCCAGATTTACGTTATTATTTACCATAGCGAATTGCGATCGAAATCGAACGAGCACCGAGACCAAATGGAGATATTTAAGCTCCTGGCGCTTCCACTCGATGAGAGGTCCAGACTTACTTTTGTACATTCACGAGGGCTGGTCAGGGTTACTAAGTACTGGCTTGTTCCGCCCGGTGCCGACAATCCAATGCCATGAAAGTAATGTCGATCGGTTTTGGATTGACATTTGATATATTTAGAATTATTCTAATCCTAAATTGACTATGGTCATTACAGCAATACAAGATCTTGGTTTAACCCGCCAGCGGGAGGTTGTACTGACGGTCATTCGTGATTCGCACGGGCATCTGACGGCTAGTGAGGTGTTTGCTGAGTCAAAGGCCAAGCTGCCGAGCATTTCGTTTGCGACTGTTTACAACAGCTTGCGATATTTGAAAGATGCCGGACATATTGCTGAGATACAGTTTGGCAATGGTGCGAGCCGCTTTGACGCGATGACGCATCGTCACGACCACGCGTTATGCACCGATTGCGGTGCTCTGATCGATATCGATATGGAGCTGCCACAGGAGCTTGTAAAGCGTGCGGCCGAGTATTCGCAATTCAAACCTGAATCGCTCGAATTTACATTAAGAGGCAAGTGCCCTGACTGCACCGGAAGTTCGGTGTCAAGAACACCAGGTACCATGCGAAAGTATAAAGCAAAGCAATTATCGAAATTTTCAAAGAAGAATAGCCACAGAGTGCACAGAGAAGGATGAGAAAAACCGATTCATCACGATTTGGCCTTTCTCATCTTCCTCTGTGATCTCTGTGGCAAATATTAAGGAGAAACATTAATGTCAACAGGTACAGGTACTGCAACAGAAAGTACGGTCACGCAGGCCAAGGTCGGCCAGAGCGCACCGGATTTTAACATGCCTTCGACGAAAGACATGGAGACGTTGAAGGAAAACGTCAAGCTTTCGGATTACAAGGGCAAATGGCTTATCATGCTTTTTTACCCGCTCGATTTTACCGGCGTCTGCTCGACCGATCTGACACATTTCTCGGATAGGTTCGACGAGATCAACGGCCTTGGGGCTGATGTATTGGGCGTTTCGACCGACTCGGTCCATTCACACCGTGCGTGGCTGCGTGCTCCAAAGGAGAATAACGGGCTTGGCGAGATCAAGTATCCGATCGCATCAGATCCGGGCGGAAAACTTGCCCGCAAGTACAACATCCTGATCGAGGAAGCGAATATCGCCTTGCGCGGCCTTTTTATTATAGATCCTGAGGGTGTGCTGCAATATTCGGTAGTTAACACACCGGCCATCGGACGCTCGGTCGATGAGACCTTGCGGGTGCTGCAGGCTTTACAGACCGGCGGCTTTTGCCCGGCCGATTGGAAACCGGGCCAGGCAACGCTGTAGTTCAAATATCTTTATCCAATAAAACTTAAGAAGGTAAATTAAAATGGGAAATGAAAATGGTTCAAACGGATGCCCGTTCACCGGAGCGGGGGCGAAACACGATGTCGGCACGAGCGGCACAAAGAACAAAGATTGGTGGCCAAATCAGCTGGATCTGAATGTTCTGCGTTCGCACTCTTCGCTGTCGAACCCGATGGAAGAGGGCTTTAACTACGCCGAAGAATTCAAGAAGCTGGATTATGAAGGCTTAAAACGTGATCTTAACGCGTTGATGACTGATTCGCAGGACTGGTGGCCAGCTGACTTTGGCCATTACGGGCCGCAGTTCATACGTATGACCTGGCACGCTGCGGGAACCTATCGCGTGGGTGATGGACGAGGTGGCGGCGGACGAGGTCAACAGCGATTTGCACCGCTTAACAGCTGGCCGGACAACGTAAACATTGATAAATCACGTCGACTGCTCTGGCCGATCAAACAGAAATACGGCAACAAGATCTCGTGGGCCGACCTGCTGATCCTCGCGGGAAACGTGGCGCTCGAATCGATGGGTTTTCGTACGTTCGGCTTTGGCGGAGGGCGTGCAGACGTCTGGGAACCGGATCAGGATGTTTACTGGGGCGACGAAACGGAGTGGCTCGGTGATACCAAGCGTTTTAGTGGTAACCGGGAGTTGAACGAGCCTCTTGCCGCAATGCATATGGGGCTGATCTACGTCAATCCCCAGGGCCCCGAGGCGAGCGGCGACTTCATGGCCGCAGCCAGTGACATTCGCGTAAACTTTAGCCGAATGGCGATGGACGACGAAGAAACCGTCGCCCTTATCGCGGGCGGACACACTTTCGGGAAATCGCATGGTGCCGCTCCGGAATCGCATAAAGGGCCCGAACCTGAAGGCGCATCGATCGAGGAACAAGGTTTCGGCTGGACGAGCAACTATGGCAGCGGTCACGGTGCCGACACCATCTCGAGCGGTATCGAACTGACGTGGACGAAGACCCCAGCCCTTTGGAGCAACAACTTCTTTGAAAACCTCTTTAAATACGAATGGGAACAGATGCGCAGCCCAGCCGGTGCGATCCAATGGGTTGCCAAAGACGCCGAAGAGATCATTCCCGATGCTCACATCCCCGGCAAGTTTCACAAGCCGATGATGCTCACGACTGACCTTACGCTGCGATTCGATCCCGAGTTTGGAAAGATCTCGCGGCGGTTCCTTGAGAATCCGCAGGCGTTTGCCGAGGCTTTTGCTCGCGCGTGGTTCAAGCTGACGCACCGCGATATGGGCCCAAAGGTTCGCTATCTGGGACCGGAAGTACCGGTTGAGGACCTCATCTGGCAGGATCCGATCCCAGCTTCGATCACCAGCCTCGACGCCAACGGCATAGCTGCGTTGAAAGCGAAGATCGCCGATTCAGGGCTGTCAGTCGTTGAGATGGTTTCGACTGCTTGGGCATCGGCCTCCACGTTTCGCGGCTCGGATAAACGCGGCGGCGCCAATGGCGCACGCGTCCGCCTTGCACCGCAGAAAGATTGGGCGGTCAATAATCCCGCTCAGCTGGCCCGAGTTTTGGGTGTCCTCGAAGGTATCAAGGCAGAAACCGGTAATGTTTCGCTTGCCGACCTCATCGTGCTGGCAGGAAACGTAGGTGTCGAAAAGGCGGCCAGTGCTGCCGGCTTTGACGTGACGGTGCCGTTCACGCCGGGCCGCGGCGACGCCACGCAGGAGCAGACCGACGTTGAATCGTTTGATTACCTCGAACCGCAGGCAGACGGTTTCCGAAACTACCTGAAGAAAAAATACTCGGTTTCTACCGAATCAATGCTTATTGACCGAGCAAATCTACTCACATTGACGGCCCCGGAGATGACCGTTCTCGTCGGCGGTATGCGCGTTCTCGGCGCAAACTACGACGGTTCGGATCATGGCGTTTTCACTTCACGCCCGGGAGCATTGACAAACGATTTCTTCACCAATCTGCTCGACATGAGTACGACGTGGAAAGCGACCGACGAATCACAGGAGCTGTTCGATGGCAACGACCGCAAGACCGGTGCGAAGAAGTGGACGGCTACGCGTGCGGACCTGATCTTTGGTTCGAACTCGGAACTTCGGGCTGTTGCTGAGGTTTATGCTTGTGCGGATTCGCAAGGGAAGTTCGTAAACGACTTCGTTGCGGCGTGGAACAAGGTGATGAACCTTGATCGCTTCTAGCCCGTTGGGAATTTAGCCGATGTTAAACGCGGATGACGCAGATTGGAAATAGCTGATCTGCGTTATCCGCGTAAATTTGCGCCTAATACATCAATAATTACCCGTAAACAGCCCGAACGCGATCGCCCAGATAACATAAATGCTCAGCAGTATAGACCCGATCAAAAGGGCGATCAGTAGGCCGATCAGCGCGAAAACAAAAAGGTAATCGCTAGTCGTGCCCTTACCGTGGCCAGCAGCACGCGCACGGATAAGGTCCATGTTCTGCTTATTGGCTTTCCACACAAAATCGAACGCATCGCCGACGAATGGTATCGCCCCGACCACATAGTCGAGCCCGATGTTGAACGCCATTCGCAGCAGGGTGATCTTTGGCACGCCATACCTTACGCCCGCGATCAGGATGTAGAATGAGGCAACGCTCGTGAGGGTATCGCCAACATTCGGGATCAGCCCGACCAGAGAATCCAGGCCAAAACGCCAAGTAGTGCCGGGCACCCGGAAAAGCCCGTCGAGATAATGCGACAGATTATCAAGGCCTTCCTCGATCTCGATATGCTTGCGTTGTTGAATCTCGTCCATGAGGAGTTTTTGCCACGAATTACACGAATGGCACGAATTCAAACCACCCATTCGTGTAATTCGTGGCTAACAGATCTTATCTTCCGACTATCCTAACGCTCAAGATCCTATCCCCACGCACGATAGTATCAACGACCTTCATACCGGATTCGCTGACATGGCCAAAGACGGTATAGCCGCCGTCGAGGTGTGGTTGTGAGGCGTGTGTGGCGAACCATTGCGAGCCGCCTGTGTCTTTGCCTGACAGAGCCATGCCAATGGCGCCGCGGCCGTATTCGAGCATATTTACCTCGCATCGGATCGAATGGCCCGGACCGCCAGAGCCGGTTCCCGTCGGGTCGCCATCCTGCATGACAAAATTGGCGACGACTCTATGAACCTCGGCGCCATTAAAGTAGCCGACGCGTGCAAGCCTGATAAAATTATCAACCGTCAGCGGAGCTTCCTCCGGTGAAAAGACGATCGTGAACATTCCCTTCTCCGTCGTGAAAACAGCCTTCACGCTGCCGTTCTTACGCTTAAGGGCGCGCCGGTAATCCGCGTCAGTATTCAGCACCTGTCCTAAACGCGTGCCGTACATCGGGGCGTACGGTAGCACCTTATTCTTGCCTTCGGATCTCGCTTTTTCGAGCGACGAGGCAATGCCGGGAAAATCCTTTTGCAGCTCGGGATCAGCGAGCATCTGGAAAGCACGTTGGCGAACCAGATAATTCGGTGTATTTAGAGCGGTCAGTAAAATCCCGACCGATTCCCTCTTATCGAGCCGAAACAACGCTCCCATTATCCCCAGTTGAGCGTCGTCAGACATCTTGTCGGTGATCAGAGCCTGACTAAAAGCTTTCTTTAGGGCGGCGACATTCTCAGGTGTTGTCGGCTGATTTCCGATCAATCCGGCGGCAGTAGCACGAACGCCTACGTCCGCGTTCGTCAACATATTTCGCAGGATCTCACCCAAATTGTCCGGCTTAAAGGCGGTGTTGGCCCGCTGAAGATCCCCTATTGCCTTGAGCATTTCGCTTTGATAGCGCGGCTTGACGCCAGTGCTCATTCCTGCGATGTATCGGGTCAGTTTTTCGGCAGCCCGCGTTTTTATATCTTTGTCGGTCGAGGCGGCGAGAGCCCCGAGGCCCTGTGCGTACGCGGATGCCACACGGTAGTTGGCATATCCGAAATCGTCCGGCAGCCGTGCGTCTGCATACGCTTTGGGTGCGACACGTGCGAGGGCAAGCTCGGTCTCGGCCGACGAAAATCCGTCCTCCATTCGAAACATATTCAGGAAAACGACAACACGCTGATTCTCGGTGTTTGGAAAAAGCTGGCTGAGCGCGGTGGCGATCTCGAGCAGCTCAGTCTTCTCAGGAGGATTGGCCGCTCTAGATCGCTTATGCGAAGCAAGCAGTTTGTCGCCGTGTTCGACCAGCCGATCGAGGACCGACGTGTCCTTGAGCGCCGCGAGCGATCGGATCGCCGACACGCGAACACGCGAATCCGCATCTTTTGTCGCAGTATCCACCAGCGAAGCCAGCGCACCCTTGTCCTCGGCTGCTCCGAGTGCGCGGGCAGCATTGGCACGCGCAACTGCGTCGGTGTCATTGGTGACGACTGCGCGCAGGGCAGCGTTGGCATTCTTACTACGAAGCCGAGTCAGCGTGTTTCCAGCGTCTGCCCGGATGCGGGCATTTTTGCTCGTTAGGAATTTGGCCGTTACAACGTCGCCTTCGTTTGGCCGGGAGCGCAACACTGCGGTGATGCCGAGCCTTACTGTGTCGTAATACTGGCGTTCGCCTTTCTCAAACTCGGCATCGAGTACGTCGAGTACCGCGTCACCCAGGTCTTTTGACTTCGCGTCACGCGGATTTGCCGCGGCGATCTTGCCCGCAGCCTCGACCGCACGGGCCAAAACTGCATCAGGCGTTTTCAGATCGTCAAGCAAGCCGATGATCGCCGGGCCGCCCTTTGCAGATTCGACCTCGCCGATGGCAAATGTGGCCATCGCCTGTACGTCGACCGAATCGTCCTTGAGCAATGCCACGAGTGCTTCGATCGCTTTGTCGTCACCGATCCGGCCGGCAGCCAGAGCCGCCCGGTATCGCACGGCGGAATTCACATTGGTAAGCATCGCGATCACGGGCGCGGCATCGCGGGCATCCTCGGCTTTGGTGATCTTGATCAGATCGGCGTCAGAAACGCGATTCTTGCCGATGACCGGTGAGCTTAGCTTCTGCGCAGTTGCTGTGCAGACCATCGCTGTGATTAGAAGGAATATTGTGATGGAGTTTTTCATTTTTCTTGATGGCGTTCTGATCTCGTCAACCACCCGCTACCACAGGTGGTTTTGAGTCGACGATCTCATAACTTGTTGTGATCGTTGCTGTAGGCCGGACGGTTGCGGCAACCGAACAGTATTTGGTATCTGAAAGCTCGATCGCGTCGGCTACGGCATTTTCCAAAAGGCCGCGTCCGTGCACGATATGGTTGATATGAAACGCCGTGAATTTACGCGGATGATCATCGGCGCGGGTGCCTGTGATCTCGACATTGTAGGCGGTTACGTTCTGGCGTTTCTTTTCAAGGATCGACTGTACGTCAAAGGCGGTACATGCCGCCACCGAGACCAGCAACAGTTCGAGCGGCGTCGGAGCCGCATGCCTATCTCCTTTAGAATCCATCAATTGCGGATAGCCGCTTGGGGTTGTTCCGATAAAATAACCTTCGCCAGCGTAGTTAACCGTAGCTTTGTATTCGTTTGCTTTCATAAGATCGTTGTGTCCTCTTTCGCGATTCTAGCATAGCGAGTGGCTATGCGCGGCTCTTTGTGCGACAACCATTGGCACGAAAAATGCTTCATAATCTTTATGAGGACGAGTGTGCTCAATACTGCGGTTTTCGGGAAGGGAATATGAAGAAATTTAGAGAGTTTTCGGTGGTGGTTGCTTTTGTTGCGACGTTGGTTCTTGGAACGGCGGGTATCGCTGATGCGCAGCGACGTAATGACCGTGATATCCGCGACGCTGTACGCAGCCTTAGTTCAAAGCTCGATGATTTTGAGATGAACCTGCGTTACCAGATGCAGAGCAGTTCGGCCAATAGTCGTAATCTTAGTGACGCGACGGGTCGTATTCGCGCCGTGCGCGATGCGGTTAGACGTTTTCAGGACAACTACGACCGCAAGCGTGAAAATCGTGACGACGTAAATGATATCGTTACGGCAGCGCAGCGGGTCGAGGATTTCATGCAGACCTATCCGCAGAATCGCCGCGTTGAGGACGACTGGATCGCGACGCGAGCCCAGATCGATCGCCTCGGAAATAACTACGGTATAACCAACGTCTGGGAAAGCGGTGAGGAACCGCCACAAAACGTAAAGGATTATCCTGACGACAACAACTTTCCGGGGGCGCGTAGCACTTTAAGCGTCGGTCTTTCGGGCACATATCAACTCGACGCCGCTCGCAGCGAGAACATTGACGACATCGTCTCCGACACGTCAGCCTCCGGCGATCAACGCGAAGACCTAAAAGATAAACTCACGGCCCCTGAGCAGATCGCCATCGACATCCGTGGTTCACAGGTCACGCTTGCCACAACCATCGCCCAGCCGGTTACATTTTCGGCCGATGGCCGCGACCGCGTCGAGAAAGACGCCGCAGGGCGAACCGTTCGCCTGCGTGCTACGCTGACCGGTGATAAGCTCGTTGTCACATCGCTCGGCGGCGAGACAGACTACACGATCACATTCACATCTGTCAGTGATGGCCGCGGCCTGAAAGTCTCTCGCCGCATTACGACCGATTATCTCAACCAGACCGTTTTTGCCGAGAGTGTTTATAACAAGACCGATTCGGTCGCGCAGCTTGGCATCAAGGGCGGCACGTATGACCCGAACGGCGGCTATTCAGACAACGACAATTCGACCGGCGTTTCAAACGGCGGCGTCGGCACGGGCACCAGTTCGAATCGCGGCGGAGCCCCTGCGACCGTTACGACAAAGCCAGGTAATTACGTGGTCCCGAATGGCGTCGTCATCACTGGCAATCTTGAGAATGAGATCAACACAAAGGTCTCACAGAACAACGATCGGTTTAGGCTGACGGTGCAGTCGCCAAATGAATTTCGCGGTGCGATTATCGAGGGATATATTTCAGGGGTTAAGAATTCGGGTAAGGTCACCGGACGCTCGAATATAACACTCAATTTCGAACGCATCACGCTCAGAAACGGCCAAAGGTACGATTTCGCCGGAAACCTCCAGGACATCAAAAATCAGGAAGGCAAAACGGTCAAGATCGATAACGAGGGCACCGCCCAAGGCAACAACCAAACCAGGGAAACCGCAAAACGCGGCGGTATCGGTGCGGGAATTGGAGCCATTATCGGCGCAATAGCGGGTGGTGGCAAGGGTGCTGCCATAGGAGCAATAATAGGCGGCGGAGCAGGAGCCGGTTCTGTGATCGTCACCGGCAAGGACGACCTGAGGTTGCTGCCAGGCTCAACCATAACAGTGGCATCATCCTCTCCGACGAATATCGGGACTAGGTAGTAGTTGGTCGCGATCGCACAGATTCGAACTGTACAAATAGGCCCGGACGAGCAAGAACGTTGCTCGTCCTTTTCTTTTTGTTTTATGATGCCTTATCCGTTTTTATCCGTGCTATCTGTGGCAGATTCTCTAAAACAAATACCCGAGGAGATCGAGCAATACCGTGACCGTAAGTGGCGGCGTGAGGAATCCTCGAAAGTCGACACGTCAGAACAGGTCGAAGCGATGGTCGAGGATCTCGGGTTTTGTCTCGGCCTGACCGACGTGCGAAAGATGATGCCATCCGTGTACATAGCCGTTTGCGGCCGCCGTGACGTATACATGCCGCGAAATGTGCAGAAAGATTATGAGGCGAGCAGAGCCTGGGTACTCAAGGATGAGGTTATGGCCCGTGGCAGGGTCTATTACGCCAAGTTGGTGAAAGGCAAATCATGGTTTCTCGCGCCGAGAATGATCCCGATTTTTAACGCTATCTGGGGCTGTTCGCGTAGAGGCGAATCGGGTGTGCTGTCAAAAAACGCTCAAATCGTATTGAAAGTTCTCCGCAAAGAATGGGAGATGGCGACAGCCGACCTTCGCGAACAGTGCGGTTTCAAAGATAAAAAAGACCTGACCAGTGCCATCGACGAATTGCAACGACGAATGAAGGTTGTCCCGCAAGAAGCGCTGTATGTTCCAAAATTCACATATATCTGGACACTCGCCGAGGCACGGTTTCCCGATCAGATCAAGGTCAAAATGAAACGCGAAGATGCCGTTCGCGAACTCGCACGTACGTACCTTGAAATGTGTGGCATGACGTTGGTTGGTGAGATGTCCGGTAAATTCGGCTTCCAACGGTGGGAGTCAGGAAAGGCGAACCATGAATTGGTGGACGAAGGCTTCGCCGAACGCATTGCGACCGGCGTGTATAAATTGGCCGATCTGATCTGAAATTAACCACAAAAGCAAAAAGCACACAGAGATCAGTCAGAATTCCTTTGTGTGTTTCGCGACTTTGTGGTGATTCTTATTTCATCGTCATCAAACTCGCAAAGATCTCGATGCCATCCCATAAGTTCTGCAGCCGTATATTTTCGTTTTCGGCGTGCTGATTGTTGTCATAGTTGGCGATCGGTACTGTGATCGTCGGCTGGCCGAGTGATTCGTTGATGATCGATAGAGGCAGGCTGCCGCCGAGGGATGGCATTCGGACAATTGGCTCTTGCGACGCAGCCTGGACGGCATCCATCACGCGGATCGAGATCGGTAAATCCATTCGCGTTCGCTCAGCGTTATAACCACCAGAGCGGACGGTAAACTTTGCGATAAACGGATGCTTCAGCCGCTCTTCGGCCGTTGGCTCGCTATCGATGACGTGAAAACCTCGTGACCGGATGTGAACCCGCAATTTTTCGACCTGTCGAGCGTGATCATTGCCTTTGACGAGGCGTAGGTCGAGCACAGCCGATGCGGTGGTAGGGATGACGTTGCGTGCAAGATCGCCGACATCGCCGCTTTTGAAACCGTTGATGTTTAGCGAGGGCTGATTTATTAGTTCGAGCAAAGAGCTGCCGCCGCCCTCGGTATACGAGATGCCGAGCTGACGTTTAATTTCGTCGTCATATTTTGGGGCTTCATTCAGGGCCTTTAACTCGGCCGGTCCAAGCGGCACGACATCATCGGCCCATCCTTTGATGATGATGTTTCCACGATCGTCTTTCATCGATGCCAGCAGCTTTGCTAACGTCAACGCAGGATTTGGTGACCAATTGCCATAGTGGCCGCTGTGAAGAGGGCGATTTGCCCCGTAAACAGTCAGATCCGCATTTACATCACCCCTAACGCCAAAAACGACTTGTTTTCGGCCCGACTGATGCACCGGCCCATCGCAGACAATAAACGCATCGGCCTTAAGTAGATCCTTGTTCTTTGTCAATATTTCGCGAAGGTTTGCCGACCCAGCCTCTTCTTCTCCTTCGAAGAAGAATTTGACGTTCACGGTCGGAGTCACTTTATTTGCGATCAGAGCGTCAAAAGCAGTCAATATCGCAAAAACCCCAGCCTTATCGTCAGACGTCGAACGCCCGTAGAGCCGCCATTCGGGATCGATCTTTTCACCGGCCTTCGGAAACGCGATAGTGACTCCGCCTTTTTCGAGAGCATTAGAACGCAGCGCCGGCGCCCACGGCTGGCCTCCTGCCCACGCCGCCGGATCCGTCGGCTGGCCATCATAATGGGCGTACAAAATCAGCGTTCGTGTCGCCCCCGGCGTCAACCATTCTCCATAAACGACCGGCGGCACTTTCCGATCCGCTGCCTCGAGCAATCGCGGCGTCAACCCGCGCTTTCGCATCTGCTCGACGAGATAGTCTGCATTCTTGCGAATATTCGTCGTGTCCGATGCGACGTTTGGAATGGAAAGTAGGTCGATGAATTCCTTGAGAAGTCTATGTTCATTCGCGGATCGGTATTGACGGACCGCATTTGTAACCGGGCCTTGACCAAGAGCGCAAATTTCCGTCGTCGCTACCAACAAAATGAGAAACAAAAACCGCTTCATATCGCTTTTTTTCCTTTCGACTGACGTTAATAAAAAAAGCCCCGCAACTCAAACTGAGCTGCGAGGCATAGTCATGGAATCTGTCAGATACCCCAGCGCCGATCTATTTCGCTGAGCCCACATCGAATATCAAAGTACGGGCTGCTTGAGGACCCAGGCTAGGCCTTTTAGCCGGGATGCGTCGGTCGCATTCTTCGCCGAGCCGGCACTTTTCTCTGCATCAGCCGCGGCTTGAGCGAGATCCTTTGCATTCTTCGAACTCTCCGCTTTCTGGATCGCCTGTCTAAATGATGCGATCTGGTCCGCAGAAAGGCCTTGCGAACGCTCGAGCTGGTCGATATACGCTTTGGCAACTACGAGCTGTCGGCCCCACTGGATCCTTTCCTGCGTTTGAACGTTCAATGCGTTTACATGAACCGATTTCGCCGCATCGATCTCGTTCTGCGAAAGGAACTTGGTCGGCGTCAGTTCAAATATGTCGAGGCCGCGTGCGATCTCGGACGAGTATATCCGGCCGTTGTACCAATAGGCAGACCACGAACCGGCGAGTACCAACATTTTTGGATCGATCGCGCCGCGATCGAAATAGCCGATCTCGACCGGATTTGCCGGATCGGTAAAATCCATCATCGAAATCCCGCCCTGATACCAAGCTTGTATCTTAATATCCCGGCCGGGAACCGGCACAAGAGAACCGTTGTGCGCGACACAATTCTCACTGTCGCCCTGGGCAGCAGGCAGCTTGTAGTAGTTTGCAAACGTCAGCTTGTTAGCCGAGAGATTGAAAAGAGCATTGGCTCCCCATTTGTTCGGATCGTTCTCGCGACAACGGGCGCCCATACCGCCGCCCCATTCGTCGGTAAATACCACCTTCTTACCGTCGTTCGAGAAAGAGGCTGAGTGCCAATAGGCATAGTTTGGATCGTTTACCGCGTCAAGGCGTTTTGGATTGGCGGGATCTTTGATGTCAAGAATGATCCCGTTGCCCGAGCACGCTCCGGCGGCAAGGCCGAGTTCAGGGTAAACCGTAATATCATGACACTGATCGGTCTCGGACGGACGGCCCGTTCCGTGCGTTGCGGCACTTTTAAGTGCGTTGATCGCACCTGTCTCGTCACCGAAAATTCGCGGGTTCGAAACGATCTTTGCGTCCTTTGGAGATGCCAGCGGCACTTTAATAATGTCGATACGGAACCGGGCGCTGTTCGGGTCCTTGTCCGGCGCTCCGTCCGAGCAACCCGCAAGCTCCTCGTTCTGGCGAACAAACGAAGTGCCCGAGACATAGATGTAAACGTTCGACTTATCCTTCGGATCGGTGACCAAGGTATGCGTGTGTGAGCCACGACAGGTCTGAACCGCTCCAACCTGCTTGGGATTTTTGACATCCGAGATATCAAAGATCCTGACGCCGCGAAAGCGGTCTTTGCTAGCCGCTGGCGGGCCTTGCTGAGGAGCTTGCCCCGCTGCAGGCGGTGGCGGCGGTGGAAATCCGGCTTCGCTGCAATCCAAACGGCCGTTTGGCATCTCGACCGACATAAACAGAAGATTCTTGTAAACTGAAACATCGCCCTGGCCGCCTGGACAAAGCATCGATGTCAACAACTTTACGTTGGCTGGATCGGCGATGTCATAGATGTTGACGCCGTAAAAATTGCCTAGAAAAAGGTGATTTCCCTGAAACGCAAGATCGGAATTGGCAAATGCCAGGCCGGCGAAGCTCATTTTCACCGCCGCTGGGATCTGAGCCCCCGGAGGAACGCCCAGAGCCGTCAACGCCTTTTCTACTTTAGGACTATTCGGGTCGATACCAAGTTGAAATGCATCCGGCTTTTTCAGTAAGAAAAGGTGCTTGATACCCATAGAGGCCTCACCCGCATCCCACAATCCCGGGGTGAGTTTCGAACGCGGATCGTTCGGATCTGATCCGGTCATCCCTGCGGGAAGCGGCGGAGCCTTTTCGAGGCCTTGTTGCGCCAGTGTTCCGGCAACAAAGCAGGAACATAAAAATACCAATACGATCAGTAAGCGAGCGGTAATATTCCGAAGGTAGTTCATCATTTCTCCTCTATTGCTTTTTACTAAGCATTGTCTCCATTATCTTGATCTCAGCGCGCTGGCCGCTGTCGACATCTGTAGTGAAATTAAATAGTTCAGCATCCTGACCGGCACCGGCAGTGTCGTGTAGATCTTTGACCATGACGAGCGCTCCGATGTGATGCTGGATCATCCCGGACAAAAATAGCCGGTCAAAATCCTTGCCTTTAGCTCCTGCCAGTTCGCTCATCTGCTGAGTGCTAAGCATCCCCGGCATGAGCATTTGGCTCCCCGACGCATGGCCCCCGTGTGAATGCCCACTCGCGGCGGGCATAGACATCGTGGTCGGCTCTCCCCTGGTTTCGAGCCAGCGCTTCATAAAGTTCATTTCGTCTGACTGTGATTGGCTAATACGTGCGCCAAGCAGCCGAAGTTCTTTGTTCTCCGTACGGCCTTGGATCAGAGCCGTCATTTCTACAGCTTGGGCGTGATGCATGATCATTCCCTGCATAAACTCGATATCTTTTTGAGAACTCGGCGGCAGACTTGCCCTTGTATTCGCGGGCAGGATCTTGGTCGGCTCGCCCGGAGCTCCGGGGCGGACGATTACCGGTTTGCTATCAGATTGCTGAGCGGTAACCGGAAACGAAAAGGCGCAGGCGAGCGCAAATCCGATCCCGGCAGTGAAACAAGACAACTGAGACGTTGAACGAACGATCATTAGTAACGATTAAATACGGATGCTGACAATAAATGTTGCGCCAAAATAGGCTAATACTTCATCAATTCCTGCACCGCTCTTTCGACATCTTCGCTCTGCGGCAGGATGAAATCCTCAAGCTGCGGAGCATAGCCGACGAAAGTGTCGGTGGCGCCGACGCGGCGGACCGGAGCGTCGAGGTATTCGAAAAGATCGGTTCCGATACGTGCCGCGATCTCGGCGCCGTAGCCGTATGAGATCGGGTCTTCGTGAGCAACGATCACGCGGCTTGTTTTCTTGACCGATTCGGCGATGGCTTCCCAGTCGTATGGGACGAGCGTGCGGAGATCGATGATCTCGGTCGAGATGCCTTGCTGTTCGAGCCGTTTCGCCGCTTGATTTGAGCGTTCAACGAGCGCACCAAATGTTACGATCGTCACATCAGTGCCCTCGCGGACCGTCTTCGCCTTGCCGAAAGGTATGAGGAAGTCACTCGACGGATATTGCGATTTGTTGTACACCTGCCGATAGAGGTGTTTGTGTTCGAGGAACATCACGGGATCATCACATCTTATCGCCGTTCGGAGCAAACCGTTGGCATCAAGCGCCGTCGAAGGATAAACGATCATCAGGCCCGGCGTATGAGCAAAGAGTGTGGTGCCTGACTGAGAATGGTAAAGCGCTCCGCCTTTTAAATAACCGCCGACCGGTACTCGAAGCACCATTGGCGCCTTTGTCTCGCCATCCGAGCGCCAACGCATAGTAGCCAGCTCATTCCGGATCTGATGCATCGCCGGAAAAATGTAGTCAAAAAACTGTATCTCGACGACCGGCTTTAATCCGCGCATCGCCATTCCAACCCCGCGGCCGACGATGTTTGCCTCAGCCAGCGGCGAATTAAAGACACGTGCCGAGCCGAATTCACGCTGTAGATTTGCCGTGACCTTAAATACTCCGCCTTTGCCTTTTACTCGATCGAGATACTGCTCGCGCGAGCAGTCGGCAACGTCTTCGCCAAAGACGACAATGCGTTCATCTCTCGCCATCTCCTCGTGCATGCAGCGATTGATCAGATCGACCATTGTGCCGGCGTTGCCTGACAATTCGGCTCCGTCCTCGGTGTCAAAAAGCTGTCGGTCTGTCGGATCGACATCCGGCGAAAAGATATTACGAAGTGCCGTCTCCGGTGCCGGCTGCGGCGTTTCGATAGCGATGTCCGAGGCCGCATTGACCTCAGCATCGACCTCTTTCCGGAGCTCTTCGAGCTTTTCGGACGAAGCAATTCCCTCGGTCATCAGCAACTCGCCAAACTTCTTGATCGGATCCGTCGCGGCATCCGCCTCGAGTTCCTCGGCCGGGCGATATAGCTTTTCATCGTCTGAGAGGGAGTGGGAATACGGCCGCACGACCTTGGCGTGGATCAAAGCCGGGCCTTTTCGCTCGCGGCAGTACTCGACCGCTTGTTTAAATGTCGCATAGCTCTCAAGCACATCCGTGCCATCGCATTTTTGTACGTAAAGGCCTGGAAAACCCGAAACGAGCTTTGAGATATCACCGCCAGCGGTGCCGACCTCGACGGGCGTCGAAATGGCGTAACCATTATCCTCGACAAGGAAGATCACGGGCAGCTTAAGATTGCAGGCCGAATTTAGCGATTCCCACCATTCGCCCTCGCTCGTCGTGCCGTCGCCCACCGACATATAGACGACCTCGTCAGCTTGGAAGCCGTTGATCTTCTCTTTTAATCCCTCTACCAAACCCGCTCGATAACCAGCCTCGGCCGCTCCGACAGCGTGCAGTGCCTGCGAACCGGTACAAGACGATTGCGAAGGCACGTTCAATTTCGCACTGCCCCAATGCGATGGCATCTGGCGTCCGTGCGAATTTGGATCAACCTCGGCTCCGACAGCCGACCACAGCATTTCCTGAGCGGTCATGCCCAAACCGAGCATCAAGGCACGGTCGCGATAATATGGAAAGAACCAGTCGTAACCGGCCTTCATCGTCTGTGCGGCTGCAACCAGAATGCCCTCGTGGCCTGCGCCCGAGATCTGGAAAAAAATCTTGTTCTGGCCTTTGAGCTGTATTTCCTTGTCATCAACCCGCCGCGAAAGATACATCGTGCGGTACATACTGACAAGCGTGCCGGTGTCGAGGCCGTGAAATTTACCGGTCACGGCTGCTTTGCCATTTTTCTTCGTCGCAGTCGCCATTTAATAAGTCCCGTTTATAGCAATATTACTAATGCGGCAACTTTTTAAGATACCAAATCGGGCGAATGCGGGCAATTTGGAGAGCGGGCCGCAAACCTATTGTGCCTTCAGAATCCAGCCTTTTGGGTCAACAACTGGAGTCGTTCCCGTAAACGATACACCGCCTTTTCCGTCCTTCATCTCAATACGCTGAATTTTGCCGTTGATCTCGACATCGACCGGCATTGGGAAAGGCATGTTGTTTGGCGTTTCCCATTGCAAGGTCAGAACTTTTGGGGCAGTTCCGTTAACGGTAATTGCAGTTATCAGTTTCGGCAATTTCGGCTGTCGCAGATACATCTCAAAAAGCCAATCGAGTTCCATGCCGGAATCTGCCTCGGCTATGGTTAAAAAGTCGTCGGTATTCACCAATCTTTCCTGACGGCCATCGGTGTAGGTCTCCATTTGCTTGGTCGGATACGCCATATGACGGAGTGCTTTGAAGAATTTCTCATCGCCGATCAGGTATCGCAGTGTGTGCAGAAAATAGGCGCCTTTGCCGTAGATGTCGCCGTCGGAATTGAGATAATCGGGTTCGGACATATATACCTGGTAGGCGATCTTGGCCTCGCGGGGAGCAACCGGTTGTTTGTTCTTAAATCCCCGCTGCCGATTCTTCATCGCAGTGAAATAGGCCTCTTTGCCCTTAGTTTCTTCGACCCAGAGGGTGTCCATAAACGACTGAAAGCCCTCGTGGATCCAGAAATCTCGCCAATCGCTCGCCGTCACAAGATTGGCCCACCATTCGTGGCCGTATTCGTGAAACATCAGCCAGTCAAAGCCATCCGGAGCAAACGCGTATTTGTTGCCATACGCTATGGCCGTTGAATGCTCCATTCCCAAATGCGGCGTTTCTACGATGCCGAGCTTTTCCGAACGAAAAGGATACGGGCCGAGGTATTTCTCGAAAAAGGCATTGTATTTCTTGGTTTCCTCGATCAATTTTGCACCCTTCTCAAAATTCTCAGTCAGGATGTAAAACTTTATCGGGATCGTTTCACCCGTGATGCTCTTGACGCTGTCCTCGATCAAACGATACGGCGCAGCGTTGAAAACGATCGAGTAATTTGAGATCGGATTCCTCATTTGCCATGTGTAGGTTGTAGTGTTATCCGCGTTCTTTTTTGTTCCCCAGAGTTTGCCCGGCCCGACGGCAACCAGCGGATCGGGAACCGTGATGTGCATCTCGGCTGCGGCCGGTTTGTCAGAAGGGTGGTCCTTGCACGGGAAGAGCAAATCCGCTCCGTCATTCTGCAGCGCAACCGATATCCAGTCGGCACCGCTCGGAGTTTTTTCCCACATAATACCGCCGACCCATGGAGCACGTGGAGCAACTCGTGGAAGGCCGGAATAATCGACAATGACAGAGATGTCCTCGCCAACTTGTTTTGTCATCGGGAACCAGACCCAGATCTTACTGCCCCGCCTCTCGTACTTTAGATCCTTAACGTCATATATCGTCGGATTGAAATAAACGCGCGAGATCGTATATGGCGTGTCGAGATCGAGCACCACGACATTTGTCGGGATAACTATCTTGGCGTTCATCGTCGAACTACCAGCGATAAACTTCTTAGCCGGATCGACGTTCAATCGAACGACGTAAAACTGAACGTCATAAACCGCCTGCTCGAACATCAACGGCCCGCCCGTATCTGTCGGACGAACCCCAAGTTCGCGTTGGGCGAAAACGGTCGATGAGATCAGGAGAATGAACAGAACGGACAATAACGATCGCTTCATATTTCTTTTAGCTCCGAAACTTACCTTTACTTATTTGCTCGATTTATTGAAAATACATCAAAACTAACCGAAATGATATTGAGAAGCCTGACTTTGACCACGATCATTATCGCCGCGACGGCCGCCGGTTTTTCGCAGGCCGCTCAACCTGTGCCGGTGCCCTCGCCTGAGGTTAAAAAGGCCAATGATCGTCCGGCTGAGAAGCCGGTTTTCGCAGTCGAGCCTTTTGATAAGGCCGACATCAAAACAATGGCCTCAAAATGCGTCAAGCTCGAAACGGAGGCCGGTGATATCGAGATGGAATTCTTTCCCGAAACCGCACCTGAATCCGTTCGCAACTTCCTCAATCTCGTCGCAACCGGCTTGCTCGACACCACCACGTTTAGCCGCGTAGTTCCCGGCTTTGTAATTCAAGGAGGCAACATCTGGTCAAGGATCGGCGGCGTCAACCGCGATATGGGCGCGCGTGCCCGCCGCTCCGTGCCCGATGAACCGAGCAAAATTCTCCACGAACGCGGTATCGTCTCGATGGCACGTACTGATGAACCAAATTCCGCCACGACCAATTTCTTCATCTTGGTAGGAAATGGCTCGCATCTAGACGGTTCCTTTGCCGCATTTGGCCGGGTAATAAAAGGAATGGATGTAGCCGACACCATCAATAAAGCTCCCGTCATAGAGGAAAAGCCAGAAAAGCCTGTCCGTATCAAAAAGGCATCGGTTGACTCGTGCGTGGCACCGGCGAATTAATCGGCAAGATCCAACTCCAAAGTCATCCGGTATTCATTCGCCATCGATGGATGGCCGTGAGCCATTGAAATATCGATACCTTTGCGGTAAGTCTCGATCGCTTTTTCGCGATTGCCTGAAAGGTTGTACGCATTTGCCAGCACGCCGTATGCATTGCCTTCGTCATCAAATTTGGAAAGATAATTTTCTAGGAGTTCGATTACCTTAGCGTGGTCGCCTAGCTTTTCGTATTCCTTCGCCAGCCCAAACATCACCATTGTGTTGTCAGGATCTGATTCGAGCATCTGTCGAAAAACTTCTATTCGATCTTGCATGTTTATAGGTTATCGGATTTTTAGCCTTAAGAAAATCTGCCGCAGATCAACGCAGATGATACGGATGGGAAATAAAAGACTGTTCTTTGCTGATCCGCCTCATCTGCGTTGATCTGCGGTAAAATTCTCTTAGAAGAGAGTTTGTTGAACAGGGATAACGGCGGCTTCCGGTTCTATTGTTTTTTCGTGCACCTTGAAACCGAGCCGTCGATAGTGAAAATCAAACAGCTTTTGCGTAACTTCCCATTGCTCGGTCTTGCCCACGCTGCGTTCCTTGTATGTTGCATGGCGAAGCGTTCCGCCGCGTTCTCGTTTCATAGTGTTGATGATCTTTGCAACGCGAGTTGGCGGCAGACGCTCGTGCATTTTCTGAACGAAATATTCCTCGATCGAATCAGTATCCAAATGCAGCATCGACATAAATGCCCGCGTGGCACCAGCCGCTTTGGCACGCTCAAGCAGGCCCGGAATGTCTGACTCGTTATAGCCGGGAATGACCGGTGCAATTCCAATGCCGACTGTTATCCCGGCTTCCGCGATCGTTTGCATCCCTCGAAAACGAGCTTCCGGAACCGGAGTGTACGGCTCAAACGGATTCGATTTTTCCTTTGTTAAAAATGGCAACGAAAAGAAAACCGAAACCTTTTTTAGCTTTTTCAGCAGGTCGATATCGCGAGTTACAAGCGGAGATTTCGTGATAACCCCGACCGGAACCTGGAAATCCACGCATACCTCAAGGCATTTCCGCGTCAGCTCATAACTCGCTTCAAGCGGAATGTACGGATCAGTCGCAAACGAAAAATCGAGATGCGGCATCTTGTCGCGAGATTTCTTTAGCTCTTGCCTAAGTAGCTGCGGTGCGTTTGGCTTGACCACGATCTTTGTCTCAAAATCCGTTCCGGCCCCGTAGCCCAGATATTCATGATATTGCCGTGCAAAGCAATACGTACAACCGTGCACACAACCTCGATAGCAATTGACCGTATACCGCCAACCGCCTTCCCAATCAGACGCAAAGGCCTTAGTTATCACCTTCCTGGTTGCCGTCTCCTCAAAGATCTCAAGCTTGGTGGGCGGCGGCTCGCCGATATATTCGGCGGAATACTTGTCGTAGGGATTTGCCGGGTTTGTAACTTGTCGCACATATGCAACAATAATGCATTGACGAACAAACATCAAGGTTGGACAGAGAGATCTCTCAACTCTGTGACCTCTGTGTCCTCTGTGGCTAAATAGTTTTCTGCATCAGGAGATCAGTCTGCGGATCGGAGCCGAGTTGGAACGTATGACGACCGACGATGCGGAAGCCGTTCCTTTCGTAAAAACGCTGAGCTCGTGGATTAAATTCCCAGACACCGAGCCACATAACGTCATGACCCCGATCGGCGGCAAGATCAAAGCATGCGTCCATCAAATTTTGCCCGACGCCTTTCCCGATAAATTCCTGGTGTGAATAAAGCCTCGACAGCTCGATCGGTCTTGTTGCTGCAATGCCTTCCTCAATACTCTCAACGATCAACTTTGCGTAACCTGCAGGCTTGCTATCGACCTCGGCGATCAGAAAAATCGAATTTGAATCAGCGAGTTCCTCGGTAATCTGCTCGATATTGAACGCCTGACGCATGTAATGATTTAGGTCGTCCGGCGCATTCTTCGGATGGTGCGCAAAGGCATCCCAAAACGTCGTGTACGACAGATCCGTGAGTAGCTTGGCATCGTCGAGCGTGGCCTGGCGAATCTTCGTATCAGCCATAATCTCTATTTACCAGTCATGATCAATTTCGCGATCGTCTGCAACTGCATGTTCGACGTGCCCTCGTAGATCGCTCCGATCTTGCTGTCGCGCCAGAATTTTTCGACTGGATAGTCTTTTACGTAGCCGTAGCCGCCGTAGAGTTCGATCGCTTTGGATGACACGGTTTCGGCGCAGCGGGATGAATAGAGTTTTGCCATCGCGGCCTCTTTGAGGAATGGACGACCCGCATCTTTAAGACGTGCGGCATTATAGACGAGTAAGCGTGTGGCCTCGATCTCAACCGCCATCTCGGCTAGCTGAAACTGGACTGCCTGAAAGCTGCTAATCGACTGCCCAAATTGTTCACGTTCCTGAGTGTATTTAAGAGCTGCTTCGAAAGCTCCTTGAGCAATGCCAAGCATTTGAGCGCCAATGCCAATTCGGCCTTCATTTAGGGTTTCGATCGAGACTTTGTAACCTTTGCCGACATCACCGAGAACATTTTCTTTTGGCACTTTGCAGTTGTCGAGTATGAGTTCAGTAGTGCTAGACGCCCGTATTCCAAGCTTGTCCTCTTTCTTTCCAACTGAAAATCCCTCAAATTGCTTTTCGACGATAAACGCAGTGATGCCTTTGTAGCCAGCGTCTGGGTCAATGGTTGCAAACAAGACAAAGATCTCCGCTTCGTTGCCATTGGTGATCCACAGCTTTTGACCGGTCAATTCATAATGATCGCCTTTATCGACTGCACGTGCCTTCAGAGCAAATGCATCCGAGCCTGAGGCTGCTTCGCTCAGCGCATATGCACCGACGCGGCCACTCGCAAGTTGCGGTAGATACGTGTTCTTTTGCTGATCGTTTGCCCATCGCATGAAAGCGTTCGTGACAAGAGTATTGTGCACATCGACGAAGACCGACACGCTGGCATCGACGCGGGCGAGTTCCTCGATGGCAAGTATCGCGTTAAAGATCGTCGAGCCGGCACCGCCATATTCCTCGGGCGATTCGATCGCCATCAGGCCGAGCTCGAAACACTGTTTGATGAGATCGGCGTCGAGTTTTGATGCATTTTCCATTGCCTCGACTCGCGGACGAACCTCGCCCTCTGCAAATTCGCGTACAGATGCGCGGAATAACTCTTCTTCTTCCGATAAAACTGTCAGGCCGGCGTTTGATAATGCGGCCCCTGCGGCTGTGCTCATATTTAGTTCCTATGGGTATTTTGTAATACCGTTTCGATAAAATACCATTTTAATCAGCACTGCAGCATAAGGCAACGAGAAGTGAATTCCGCAAGTACATCCCCACCTAAATCATCGGCACGTCCTAGCAAGATCAGGGTTTTAGCGATAGCCCTGACCCTGCTTGGTATTGCTATGTTCGGCTATTTTGTCTATGCGGTCGGGTTTAGCGAGATCGTAAATGGCATCACAACGTTTGGTTTCATTGGCTTTCTGGTGATCCTTACAATTTATTTTGTCCGCATTTGCGCTCGTGCGTATGCCTGGAAGCTATCGGTTCATGAGCTGCATGAACTTAAAATGAGAGATACTATCCCGGCAGTGATCATTGGCGAAGCCATGAGCAGCACTATTCCGCTTGGGATATTGATCAGCGGAACATCAAAAGCAATAGCGGTGCGGCGACAGATCCCACTCGTCGCGGGATTATCATCGGTTGCCACCGAGAACCTCTTTTACAGCTTTATCACAGGCCAGTTTTTGATCATCGGGGCGGTCTTGCTCTTGAGCGGGTTTGTCATCGACGCGAGTGTCGGTTTCATTCTCTACGTACTCATTGGCGGCCTCACCGTGCTTATCGTGCTTGGTGTTTTGATGGTAATAAGGCAGTGGCATTTTGCAAGTTGGCTCTGTAGTTGGATCTATTCAAAGGGTTTGTTGCGGCGACTGCTCGAGAATGGGCGTCACGATGTGCGTAGATTCGAAGATCTCATCTATGGTTTTTATCGTCGCCACCCACGGCGTTTTGTTCCGATCTGCCTTTTGCAGGTGGCATACCACGCCCTCGGCGTGGGCGAGGTTTGGTTTGCTCTCAGTCGTCTGAGCGAATCCATGTCGAGCGTACGGACAGCGTTTCTGCTCGAATCAGTGAGCCGACTGGTGATCATCTTGTTCAAACTGATCCCATTTAATATCGGTGTTGATGAAGCCGGGGCTCAGCTTATAGGACAGGCTATCGCCCTTGCCGCGGGTTTGGGAGTTACGTTAGCTATTATCCGAAAAGGCCGAACATTATTCTGGACCGCGATCGGTTGGTCGTTGATCGTCAAACGCGGCCTTTCGTTCCGTGAAATATCGACCTCAAAAGAAAGATAAAATGGCGACCCCGAGGCCGCCAACAAGGAGGAATGAAGATCGGCGAAATGCCTATTCGCGGGCAATCAGATTCACGTCCGTCAGGTTATCGAATGCATGCAAGACAAGCGGATCAAAGCGGTAAAGTCTCGACCGGACACCGATGATGTACGTCTCGCCGATGCCGATCTTTCCAAAACGGTAGTAGCCAAACGCACCTGTCGATACGCTTCGCTCGACGCCGTAGCTGTCAGTGAGCGTCACAACAGCGTTACGAATGCCCTGACCGTCGGTTGTCACAACACGACCAGACAACTCGGTTTCGATGACGGCCTTATCAGAGATCGAGATAACACCATCGGTAAAGCTTGCCGCGAGCAGATCTGCGAAACTGTCGGAGACGCTCTGCGGTGCGAGTGCGTCGCTAAACCTAGCCGGTGTATCACCGCTGCCGGCATCCGCCGCCACGTCAAAAGTAACGTTCACGAGCTGTCCCGCGATCGGACCGCTGGCGATTGGGAAGTCGGAATCCACCAAGATGCCGATCCGTCCGGTCGCCCATTCGTCAGTGTTAACCGTGAGAACGGTGTCTTCGGAAACACCCTGAGCGAGTGCGATCCGCGGGTTAGTGAGTTTTGACGGGTCAAATTCGAGAGTAAAACTCGACGCAGCACAATTTCCATGCGACAAGATCTCAACAACGATACCTACACTGCTGCCGGGATCGGTTTTTGCTGACGTAAGACGCAACACGGTCGCGTTCTTGTCCAGTATCGAGTCTAGCAGCTTCTCTAATGCAGCCGGAGGAGCCGTCGGGCCACCGGCATCGGTCTGTGGATCGAGGCCCGTAGCGTATCGTCTTGTTTGGATAACATCCCCTGAATTGATGATGCCGTCACCATTTGTGGTTCTTGGCGCGGAGTCGGCTCGTTGCTGCTCGTTGAACGCCGGGTTCACCGTGTCAAGACCTGTAGCAAACCGACGCATCTGCGTCACATCGGTCGACAGCACAATACCATCCCCATTGTTGCGAGGCGCAACGTCACCCTCAAATCCCGTACCTGCAGGTGTTGGTGTAGCCGTCGGAGTTGCAGTCGGCGTTGGTGTTGGTGTTGGGGTTGGCCCCACGGGATTGATGGTTACCGAGTCGTCATCATCCTGATTTGTCGAGTTATCACCAGGAGTCGAATCTGGGTCGGTCACGCTTGAGGCCATTACTTGAGCGTAATTAAGCTTGGGACCAGCCGTCGCGATTGTCGCGGTTATTTGCAGCGTCCGGCTGACCCCGTTACTCACGGTTCCGACCGTCCAGATGCCAGTGCCGGTGCTATACGCTCCTTGGGTTGCCGTCGAGCTGACAAATGTTAATCCTGCAGGCAGCACATCCTGCACCGTCACGCTTGTTGCAGCGTTCGGGCCGTCGTTCGTAAGTGTGATGGTGAACGTCACATTGTTCCCCACCACCGGGGTTGCATTGTCGACTATCTTGGTAAGCGACAGATCAGCGGCTCCGCCGGTGGTTAGACGCTCGTAGTTCTGGTAGTGGACACCTATCAGACCAGCGGCCGTAATGTTACCGGCGTTGGGACCGGTCGGGGTTACCGTTGCGCCACCCGGGCCGTCGTAGAAAAAGCGGTCGCCTGGCGCCGTTGTCGGGTCGTTACCATCAAGCGTCAACGGGAGAGCCGAGCCGCCGATACCACTTACGGTCAAATCAGGCCCGAAGTCGCCGCCTGCCGGTCCACCGTTACGCATATAGCTGGCTCCGTTGGCCGTGAGATTGAAAACACGGGCTGGATCGACCGCCGAAGTCTTGTCTATAATAGTCATCAGGTCGTTGTTAGCATTGCTCCCGGCGTACGTCACCGTTTCGGTTGTTCCAATTCGCAAGGGAACAATTACGCCCGACAGGTTGACGACCGAGGCCGTATCTGAGTAAGCGACGGTCACATTGCGCGGGGCCGATACCGCTTCATTGATCGTGACGACATCTCGATTGACAGAACTGCCCGGGAAATCATCTGCGCCTAAGCCGACAGGCAAAAAGCCATTGAACTCGACGCCGGTCAATCCGGCCGAAATGCTGCCGTTCTGCCAAACGATCGTGTCGTTGGCCAGAAAACCCGAAATAGTGGTACTGACCTTGTTCGTAAAGCGAGTAGTCTCAAAGGTTCCGGCATTATCGGTAAGGATCATCGACTGCGCCCCATTGAGCAGCACGCCGTCGTTCGCCAAAGTCGCGTTATCGGCACTTGCCGAAAGCACAACATCGAAGTTTGTCGCGGGCACATCCGTGTTAATCGGATCAAGGCCGTTAAAGCTTACATCCAGTTCATCGCCATTCGCCGCCACAACCGATGTTTTGAGAAATCCCATGTTCCCATCGGGGTCGAGTACGAGACGACCCGCGTCCTGCGTGGCCCCCACGATATATGTCTCGCGGGTAACGGCGGTACCCGGATCGCCAAACACGTTGAGAGTGTCATCGATACCAGTGCCCGCGTTGTAGGCAACGCGAAGATTAACAACGCGTCCAACGTTGTTCACGGTCAGAGTATCCGATTCAGCCGCTGGGTTGGCGAAATATTGTGCGCCAACCGATGCCAGCGGGTTATCAAAATTGACCTCAACCCCTCCATTGATGATCGATCGGAAGGTAGGTGCGAAGGGCTTTGAAAGTACGATCGTGTCCTGTGCCGCCGCGGTTCCACTCACGCTTAACGTGTTGAGATTATTAAGGTTGATCTGCTCAAGCGTGCCGAGCGTAATCGCCGAGCCGCCGGAGAATAGCAACTGGGTGTTAGTCTGGGTAACATTTGAGGCGAATGAATTGACCGTCAATCGATCTTGCGTCGAAGGCGTGCCGCCGGTGTGGGTGTCACCATTGACCGTGATCGATGCGGACAACAGCCCGCCCGAAACCGAGAAAAGCTCATTATCGCTGCCGCCGTTGAGAGTGTAGCCAACACCGGCAACAGTTCCCGGGCCATGGATACTGAATTGATCGTTGCCATTGTTGCCATTGACGATCAAAGACGTAAGGCCCACACCTTTTAGAGAATTATTGATCGAGATCTGATCGGATCCATCAAGAGCATTGATGGTCACGTTTGTCTTGTTCGCGAAATTGATAAGCTCAATCAAATCGGCACCGTCGTTGACCTGCGTTGTTTGTGTGCCCGAGACCACAGGGCCATTCACGATGTTGAGGAAGTTCAGGCCATTTGTACCATTGATCGTGTAATTAGTGACCGAGCTCAGATCATCAATTGGCTCGAGACCGGTGTAGTTGAGGGTGAAATTCCCAGTTGTGCCGCCCGTATAGACGATGGAACCATCTTGGCCGTTTGTCGGTGTACTCGCGCCGCTGGCAAAACTGCCACCAAGAACGCGTAGAGCATCACCTGGCCCGTTCGTCGGATTGCCGCCGTTAAATGTGGTCGTAGGCACGGATCCAGAGCATGCTCCGAGATCCATCGTAAGCCGATCGTTTCCCGCCAGGGTATTTGCAACGATACTTGAAACCGATGCTTTGGGAACTCTTACTGTGTTTGGATCAATCTGCGTAGTACCTGAACCGGCACTTAGCGTATTGCTCGGGTCGGTGATATTCAGGTTGCTGCCACTGCACGAGACAGTTAGATTATCCGTCGATGTGCCTCCGTCCGCGTCAGTTACGGTGAGTACTCCGCCGGACAAACCAACAGTCGTATCAGGGACAGGGCACAAAAGTCCGCCAACGGTAAAGTTGTAGTTAGGACAGCCATCGACAGTCCCGATTCGGTGGACGACAAGGATCACTGTAGCGTTGGCAGGTACAGTGACGGAAAAAGTTCCGCCACCGCTTGCGTTGATACTTTGGCCAAAATCGCCGAGGTAGTTTGTCGCCGGATTGGCTGGATTGAATGAACCAAGATAAGCCACGGGGTGGATCGCCTGATTAACGCCACAGCTCGCGGGAAAAGTGAATGTTATACAGGCGGCCGAGGACCCGTTGACGAATTCATAGGCGTCATAAGCAAACGGTTGTCCGGCAGATAATATACCGGGTGTCGTTTTCGGGGCCGCGCACGAGCTGTGCACCCCAGTCTGCGCGAGGCGTCCGGTTTGGATACCGCTCGTGCTTGGGTAGTTCGTGCCTCCGGTACCGAGATTGCCAATAATTGGAGATGGAGGCGGGCAGGTCGCCGTTCCGGCTGGTGTCTCTTGTAGGTCATCCATGACCGTCATGGATGACATCAGGACTTTGTTTGTAACGATTACATCTTCCGAATCGGAGCCACTAAGAAAGATCGTTACCAGATCGGAGCGGTCGATAAAACGCTGTCCACTATCGACGCTGCTTTGATCTTGCGCCGATAAGGTTGTGGCGCCTACCACTATCAAGGCCAGTCGAGCGACGCTTGTTGCCGAGAAAATCTTAACTTTTTTGTTAACTGTTTGATAGATCCTTTTCGTATTCATGGCTATTCTCCTCTCTTACGCCGAAAGCCGGCGGATGTTGTTCTTCTGCGACATTTGCTCGAGCAGCGAAGGCACGCAAAGGTAAATTTTGTTGTTTTTACTGACGTGATAATGACAATGGTGCTTTTTGATAAATTGAAACAATTCGTCATGACCGGTTTCGAACAGCACGGCGGCTTCGATGAGCAATACTGCATCGGCTCGGGTCTTACACCCGCTGCAGAACACCAGCATTGTCATCGCACGCTTTCTGATCGTGCGTACTTTTTCAAACTCGATCACGATCTCCCTTTGTCTTTGTGCTGTCATAAACCTTGCTTTTTCGTGTTAATATCGACCCTTCGCACTGACTTTTCTGGTCTGACATGAGTGTGCCGCTAAATGCCGTCGGTAATCTTTAGGAAATCGTGAAGGTTTTCTGAAAGAACTCTGAAGAAACTATGAAGGAGCTTGATGCCTGAGTTTGGCACTGCCATTTACACCTTTGGCGGGTTCCGTCTGGATGGTGCCGAGCGCCTATTGTTTGACGGCGCGATGCCGATACAGCTTTCGCCAAAGGTCTTTGACACGCTCGTGATGCTCGTGAGTAACGCCGGACGCGTGCTAAGCAAGGAAAAGATGCTCGCCGAGATCTGGGAAGACAGCTTTGTCGAGGAAAACAATCTCGCGCAGAACATCTCGCAACTTAGGCGCATTCTAGGCGAATCTCCGGAAACACGGTTTATAGAAACGGTGCCAAAATTTGGCTACCGGTTTGTGGCCACAGTAGAAAAAACCAAACAACCGCATGTCAGCACGGAGGTTTTTGAAACAACGCGTGCCAGGATCTATGTCGATGATGGAAGCGAAGTGGATGAGATTCCGCAGCCACCGAGTGTCATCGCCGCGCTGCCGAGGCACAAACCACAGACAAATTACACACAAAATGGTGATGTCAACATAGCCTATCAGGTTGTCGGTACCGGCCCGATCGATATTGTTTTTGTCATGGGCTGGGTGTCACATCTTGAGTATTTCTGGGAAGAACCAAATTTCGCTACCTTTCTCGATCGGTTGGCCTCATTCTCACGGCTGATCTTATTCGACAAACGCGGAACCGGCCTCTCAGACCGTGTGCCGATCGAGCATCTCCCAACCCTAGAGCAGCGGATGGAGGACGTCCACGCTGTGATGGACGCCGTCGGATCCGAGCGTGCCGTACTAGTAGGTATCAGCGAAGGTGGGCCGATGTGCTCCCTTTTTGCTGCGACCTATCCCGAACGGACAGCTGCCCTTGTGATGATCGGAACATACGCTAAGCGTATTCGCGACGACGATTATCCGTGGGCGCCAACCGAAGAGCAGCGAGAGGCGTTTTTCGAGCTTATGCGCACGGATTGGGGCGGGCCGGTCGGCATCGACGAGCGAGCACCTTCTCTTGCCAAGGATCCCAACTTTCGCGATTGGTGGGCAACTTATTTACGAATGGGTGCGAGCCCTGGTGCGGCAGTTGCCCTGACCAAGATGAACGCCGAGATCGATGTTCGAGGCGTCTTACCGTCCGTTCGTGTGCCGACGCTTGTTATTCATCGTTCGGGCGATATGTGCCTCAAAGTCGAAGAGGGGCGATTCGTCGCGGCCCAAATTCCCGACGCAGAATATGTTGAACTCAGCGGCATCGACCATTTGCCCTTTGTCGGTGAGCAGGATGAGATCATCGATGAGATAGAGCGATTTGTTGCCGGCGTACGGTTTGCGGGCGATTACGAACGTGTTCTCGCAACCGTAATGAGCGTATCTTTTGCCGACCCCACGGGTGAGGCCAGCAGGCGTGGCGATGCCAGATGGGCCGGTATGGTCGACCGTTCCCGCTCCTTCATGAAACGTCAGCTCGAACTTTTTAAGGGCCGCGAGATATCTGTCGGCGACGACGAAACGCTCGCTGCATTTGACGGCCCTGCTCGGTCGATACGTTGTGCGATCACCATTGCCGAGGCAGCTACGCGTTCCGGGATCACCGTTCGTATCGGTCTTCATACGGGTGAATGCAACGTCAGCGGTGATTCGCTGAGCGGTTTTGCGGTCGATCTGGCTCACCATATTGCCGGGCTTTCGGAGGATGGGTTGATAATCGTCTCGCGCACTGTGAAAGACCTTGTCGCCGGATCAGGTCTTAGTTTTAGCGAGCTTGGGATGCGGTGCTTTGATGGTGTCGAGGGTGAATGGCGCTTATTCTCCGTAGAGAGGTAACCCGGCTCGATCACTGCAATGGCCAGAATATTGGCACCAAGGTGATCGAGACGATGAAAACGATCACCGTGAGCACACTACCGATCTTTACAAAATCCATAAAACGATATCGCCCCGGAGTATAAACGAGCACACACGCCGGTTCGAGAGGTGTGATGAATGAGAAGGATGCGGCGTATGTGACACCGACGATAAAGGTGCGCGGATTGAGGCCTAAAGCGATCGCTGTCTGCACCGCTACGGGCAATACAACCAAAGCGGCCGCTTGATTTGACATCGGCTGAGTCAGGACAACCGTGAGAAGGAAGAATCCTGCTAAAACCGCAGCTCCGCCAAACTGGCCGAAATACTGATTTATCATACCGGCAAGATATCTATCGGCTCCCGTGGCCTCCATTGCGACGCCGAAGCTCATCATACAGGCGATCAAAACCAGCAGGCGAAAATCGATCAGATCATACATCTCCGAGTAACGAACCGTTTTTGTCGCTAGCAAAACCATCACACCGATGAGCACACACACCGCGAGCGGAATGTCGTAACCGGTAACCAATTTTGACAGCGAAAGCGAGAGGAAAAGGAGAAACGCAGCGATCGCCCATCGGCGTTTTTCGATACGAAAACTGCTTTCCGACACGTCCTCAAGCAGCATCAACTCACGATCTGCAACAAGCGTTTCGATGCGGTCGCGGGTGCCTTGTACAAGGAGGACATCGCCGAATCGGAGTCCGACATCGCTGAGCTTTTCGATGAACGTATCACCATGTCGATTGATCGCCAGCACAGTGAGGTCGTAGCTCTGCCGAAACCGCAGTGTCCTCAATGTATGCCCAACGAGCCGCGAATCTCGTAGCACCATCAGTTCAAAAAGCTCGATCTTACCCTCCTCGAGCAGCACGTCATTGAGCATAAAATCAGGCTTGATCTCGAGGCCGATCTCTTCCTTGACCCGCAGGATGTCAGTGATCTTTCCCTCCACGATCAGCGAATCGCGGCGACGTATGCGTTCCGACGGGCCAGGAGCAGTGATCCTCTCACCATCGCGGATGATACCAAGAATATTCAATTCCAGTTCGGTATTGATATTTGATTCGTCAAGGGTCTTGCCGACGAGAGGCGAGTCAGGAAGCACTAACAACTCGGACACATACTCGCGGATATGATACTGCTCGGTGAGAGATTGCTCACCGCCACGGCTCGGCAGAAAATGCCGCCCGATAAAGAGCATATACAACATTCCTACCGCAAAGGTGATGATGCCCACCGGCGCCAGCTCAAACATCGAAAAAGGCTCTTGCCCATATCGCTGTATCGCACCGCTGACAGCGAGATTTGTCGATGTGCCGATCAGCGTGCAACTCCCGCCGAGTATCGCACCAAAGGCCAGCGGCATAAGCAGCTTGGACGGTGGGATCTTGGTCTTCGCCGCAAGGCCGATAACGATAGGGAGAAACATTGCTGCGGTCGTTGTGTTTTTGAGAACAGACGCCGAGATGGCAGCGGCAGTCATTATCAATGCGGTCAGAATAAATACGTTCGAGCCGGCGATCTTACTCATCCGCCGCCCGATCAGGTCGACAAGGCCGGTCTTTATCAATCCACCGACGAGTATGAACAGGCCGGCAATCGTGAGGATAATGTCGTTTCCAAATCCGGCGACGGCCTCCTGCACCGTCAGCACACGCGTCAATATCAATGCCATAACCAGCAAAATGCCGATCACATCGACAGGCAGCTTCTCGGTCGCGAACAAAATGATCGCAACGAGGAGAAGAACGAGAGTAATCGCTATCGGTGTCATGTGCCGACAAGAATATCCGAATCCCGCGGTTTTTGAAAGAAAAAAGATCGCATGATGCGTGTTATTATGACCGAATAGAATGCGTTAACTGATTACGATGATGGACAGACGAGAGATGATGTTAGTGATCGGGGCCGGTCCATGCGGCCTGTCGCATGCAAAGGCGCTCAACGCCGCCGGGATCGCTTATGAACAGGTCGAAGCCGATGATGAGGTCGGCGGCAATTGGTATCACGGAACGTACCGAACCGCACATATAATTTCGTCGCGTCGAACAACAGAATTCACTGACTTTCCGATGCCGGCCAGTTATCCGGATTTTCCGAGTCAGCAGCAAATGGGCGAATATTACAAGCTTTATGCGGACAGCTTCGATCTGCGGCCACATATCGAATTTCGTGCAAAGGTAACAGGCGTCCGGCCGCGTTCTGACCAGCGTTGGGATGTTGAGTTGGCAACCGGCGAGCAGCGTGTTTATAAGGGCGTACTCGTCTGCAACGGCCACCATTGGGATAAACGATTTCCTTCTTATCCGGGTGAATTTTCGGGCGAATACATTCATTCAAAAGACTTTAAGGATCCGAAACAGCTCGAAGGAAAAAGAGTGCTTGTGATAGGCGGCGGCAATTCGGCGTGTGATGTCGTTTCGGAAGCCGCCCGCGTTTCAACCTCCGCTCATCTCAGTCTCCGGCGCGGGTATTGGATGACGCCAAAAACGGTTTTTGGCAAACCGTCTATCGAATCGCCGCTGATGGGTTTGCCGATCTTTGTGCAGCGACTGATGCTGCGTGGCCTCCTTCGTATCGTCGTCGGTAAATACGAAGATTACGGCTTACCAAGGCCCGACCACAAGATCTTTGAAAAGCATCCAACGATTAGCACTGAGATCTTTCACTACCTCAAACACGGCCGAATCAAGCCGCGGCCGAATATCGAAAGATTCGAAAGCAACACTGTGCATTTTAATGACGGCACGAGCGATGAATACGACATGATCGTCGCCGCGACGGGATTTTATCTAAGCTTTCCATTTTTGCCTAGCGGCCTCGTACCAATGATCAATGAACAACTCGCCGCGCTCTACGCCGGATGCGTGCTGCCCGAGTATAAGCATCTTTACATCATCGGAACGCAGCAAGTCAGATATGGAATAGGCCCGCTGTTGACGCCCGGATCTCGCCTTGTCGCGAAGATGATCAAAATGCAGGACGAAATGGAATTGCCGATCGGCCTAGTCATGAAAGAATCGGGCTACAAGTTGCCGGAAACACATCTTGTCGACCCGATCGCGGCATTGCGGCGGATGAGGATGGCCGGCTTTTTTTTGCGGCGTCTGGCGAAAAAGGAGTTGAAACTCAGGAAACGTTTATCGCCTCCTACACGTACCCAATGGCAACTCGGCTCAGATCCTGATATGCAAGTTTATTGACACTCTAAGCAATTATGAAAAACATCAAAATACTGTTCCTCGTACTCCTCGTTTTTCCACTCTTCGCAGCGTCACAGACACTCGACCAAAAGCTAGCTGAGATCGACGCCTATGCGACTACAGTCACCGACACCTGGAAAGATAAGAGCGGTGCAGGGATGGCGATCGCAGTTATCAAAGACGACAAGGTCGTGATGCAAAAGGGCTACGGCGTTCGTGAACTCGGCCGTCCCGAAGCGCCGGACGAAAACACACTATTTGCCATCGCTTCAAACTCAAAGGCCTTCACGACCGCCGCGATCGCTATCCTTGTCGACGAGAAAAAGCTCACTTGGGACGACAAAGTTTCTAAATACCTTCCGGATTTTCAGGTGTACGATCCTTGGGTGACAAGCGAATTGACGATTCGCGATCTCGTCACTCACCGCGTCGGACTCGACACATTTAGTGGCGACCTTCTTTGGTATGAAACGACGTATTCCGCGGATGAGATCTTGAAACGCGTGAGATTCTTGCCAAAGGTTTCGAGCTTTCGGACACGATATGGTTATCAGAATCTGATGTTTATTGCGGCGGGCAAGGTCGTTGAAAAAGTGGCCGGCAAACCGTGGTGTGATTTTGTCACCGAGCGAATTTTGACGCCGCTCGGCATGACGCGAACAACGTGCAGCATCAAAAACCTTCCGGACAATGCCGCCTGGCCGCATAACGAATCGGGCGGCAAGCTGAGAAAGCTCCACCGCGGCAACGTTGACGGAGCCTACGCCGCCGCCGCCTTGAATTCTTCTGTAGCCGACCTGTCGAAATGGGTCCGTACGCAGCTCGCGGGCGGCAAATTCGAAGGCAAACAGATCTTTAGCGAGGCTCAGGCGTGGGGAATGCACCAGCCGTACTTGGCCCGGCAGATCTCGCAGGCAGGTTTTCGCTCCAATCCAACTCAGCACTTTAGCGGCGTTGCTTCCGGCTGGTTCGTTTACGATTATCACGGCGTCAAGGTCGTCAACCACAGCGGCGGATTGGACGGAATGTTGTCGTACACGGTGCTGATTCCAGAGAAGAACGCAGGCTTTGTCATACTCACGAATAGCGAATCGCCGACGTTTATTGTGATGATGAGCAAGATCCGCGATGTACTCGTCGATGCACCAAAGCGCGATTGGAATGCCGAAGCCATCGCCCAGATCGCGGCCGGAAAGAAGAGCGACGAGGACGAAGCAAAAAAGGTCGATGACGTTCGTGTACCAAAGACAAAACCGTCGCTCGCGTTGGCAGATTATGCCGGAACATATTCTGACAAGATGTACGGCGATGTGACGATCACAGAGGAAGGCGGCAAACTCGTCATGCGCTTCCTTCCGTCACCAAACTTCGTCGCCGACCTTGAGCACTGGCACTACGACACATTCCAGATCAAATGGCGTCCCTCCGTTGCGTACAATTTTCCGCGAGGATTTGTCACCTTCGTCATCGACAAGAACGGTAAAACGGATCAGCTCAAGATCGACCAACCAAACAACGATTTTTGGTTTTATGAACTTGACCCAAGGCGAACGAAATAGGCGCCGCTCGACAAAATCGCGCTCGATATGTAAGAATTCTCTTTCTATTCATCGTTTGTATAGAGTAAGCCAAGTTAGGGAGAAATTAGTTTTTGATGTCAGAAGAAGCAGTACAGACCGCGCCGGAAGCGCCCGAGACAGCAGCCTCGCACGACGAAGTGCATTATCAGGCTGTTGAAAAAGAGGGCGACGTAACGGCCATCTGGGAAATGCAGGGAAACAAGCACCTGCGAACCATCGACCCGCGTTCGAACGAGGGCAAACAGATCCTCGCACTTTTCGAAACCGCAGGGTAATTCAGGCGGTAACCACGAAAATACACGAAGGTGCACGAAAGGTTTCGTGAGTCTTCGTGTATTTGTCGTTTTGTCTACATCAATCGATCATTCGCCGGAAATGATCAACTCTCGTGAAACAGTCATTTCTGTGTCCTAAGTACAAGTTGTTGTAAATCCTAGCTTTACGACAATATCTGCCATAAGTTTGTTTCACCTTGTCTCAGGCTGTTTCATCCTTGTTTCATCGTATGTGAAACACCGCAACATATTGATAAAGTTAGGTTTGCGGCGATATTGTGGGGCTTGTTTCACGTTTTTTTAAAAAACATATCACACGTGTGCCACAAATCTGCTTTTTCACGCTTTCAAGTACAAGTTAATCTACTCAAATTTTAGGTTTTCAAAGATCCAACGGAGCGTCGTGTGAACGCTCACACATAGGTTATCGTTTTATGTATAGCACAGCTTGTCCCCAAATGTCAAGGATTTTTTTGCTTTGAGGCTCTGAACAAAGCGGTTACATCTGTGCCGGCCATAGGGTTTGGATCGAGGGTTTGGTTTCTGTTAATACACGACCGTTGAACTCCGCGACGCTGACGATCCCCAAACCCGCCGAAGTAAGGAAGATCGCGTCCGCCGACCCAAGTTCCCCGATCTCAGCCTCGACCTCTTCGCACTCGATATTTTCAAGCACATACTCCCGCGTCGTCCCGGCCAGACAGCCGGTCGCAAGCGACGGCGTGTAAAGCCGGTCATTCTTCAACCAAAAAATGTTCGACATACAGCCGCTCGTCACTTGGCCGCGTTCATTTAGGCGAACCGCCTCGTGAAAACCACGCCTATTTGCCTCATCGAGCGAGAGGATCTGTTCAAGATAGTTGCAGGATTTTACGCCGGCGAGCGGTGAGAGAGAATTTACGGGATATGGGGAAAATGAGAGCTTGAAATTCGCCGGCACTGGACGACTTTCCGCTATTAGTGTCGAAAGGCCTGTTTTTGTCTGGCTGTCCCGTGACCAGATCGGGCTTGGCGACTCGTCGCGAAATGTGAGCCGCATTTTTCCGTGAGCGAGCCCGTTACTCGCAATGATCTGGCTGAGCAATTCTTTTGTTGAGTTCTGATCGTGCCCTAATAGGTCGATGCCGGCCACGCTCGCGTTGTTGGTCAGACGCCGCCAGTGTTTGTCCCACAGAAATGGTTCCACACCGAAGAAAGCAATAGTCGAGAAAATACCTCTGCCGTAGAGGGCGGCGTTTGACGCATCCATCAGGCCACCAACTTCGTCGAATCGCCATCTCGCGACGCGATCCGCCCTTTCCTATCATGGCAAAACTCGCTTACAAGGTCGGCAAATATCTCGCTCTTCTCTTCTTGCGGAACGTGTCCGCAATCTTTCAAGACCACGAACCGCGAATTCAAGATCTCTTCGTGCAGCTTGTAGCCGCTTTTGATCGGGATGACGTTGTCTTCTTCGCCCCAGATGATGAGGGTTGGTTGATTGATAAGGTTGGCGTCGCGTTCTATGTGGTTGGCCGACCAATTTCTTGATGTAGCGAGTAAGCTGTGATGACCGTCAGCTGCGTGCAGTGGACGCCTGATATTCTCGATCCGATCGTCGGTGATCAAATGATGATTGGCCTTGGCGAGTGTACTGTGCATCCGGTAGCGCATCAAAGCCTTCGAATCTGATAGGAACGGTGTCAACACTTCTCCAATACCCCTGTAGGAAACAAGCTTTAAGATCGGGTGCGATCTTAAATCGTCATTTATCACCGCATCAACGAGAACGAGTTTTTCGACACGTTCGGGATAGTCGAGTGTTAGTGTCGCAGCAACCGCACCGCCATAAGAACTGCCAACGACTGTCGCACGTCCGATCCCAAGCCGATCCATAAACCGCGCAACCATCCTCGCCTGCGCCTGTATCGAGTAATCAAACCACGAAGGTTTCTCAGAATATCCAAACCCGAGCAGATCGACGGCGATCACACGAAATCCTGCCTCAGCCAGCAGCGGCGCCGCTGTTTTCCAGACATACACCGATGCCGTGTAGCCGTGGATGAGAACGATCGGTGGCCTCGCTGCATCGCCAAACTCCTGATAATGCACCCGTGCTCCATCAACGTTCACAAAATGCGAATGATCCGAATGAACCACTTTATCAGCGACCGTGTCCCAGTTCACCGTACGCTCGCGTGTCAGCAACTTGACCGCAACAGCCGCCCCGACCGCCCCGCCAACCGCCAATGCCAGATTTCGTTTCTTCATACGCTCGCCAACATTCTATACCAAAACCACCTTAGGACGAACAGATTTTTCCGCATCGTCATACACGCCGATCGCCAGCAATGCACCGCTCTCATCAAGCATCCGCAGACGCTGTCCGTCGATGAAGTCTGCATCGTGTATTCGAGTTGACAATCCGCCAAGAGTTTTCGCCGCACGATCTTCGTTGAGCGAGATCGACGCGAGATGCGAAACCGCCATTTCCGATGGCAAAAGCCGAGCGCCCGGATCATCTGTCTCAGCTAGATCATTGAGCGTCACGGCGTGCGAAAGATCAAATCGCCCCGCCCGCGTCCGTCGCAGCTCTTCCAGATGAGCTCCGGTGCCGACCAGGCGTCCGATCTCCTCTGCGAGCGTGCGAATGTACGTACCGGCGGAACAAGCTACCGAAATGCGGAGTGCGGAGTCCGGAGTGTGGAGTTCCGGATCACCTACGATCTCTAGTTTTGAAATATGAACCTTGACGGCTTTTCGCTCGACCATCTCGCCTTTGCGTGCGTGCTCGTAAAGCTTCTTCCCATCGATCTTCTTCGCGGAGTACATCGGCGGCACCTGCTCGATCTCTCCGCGAAACGCGCTAATAACACTTTCCCAATCGGCGGATGACAGGATTTGAGCAATCTCTTCTCTCCGCATACCACAATCCGGATCCTGCGCCCCCGTCCTATCGCCGGTCTGCGTCTCGAATCCAAATCTAACCATGGCTTCGTACTCTTTTTCGTCCTTATCCAAAAACTGTGCAAGCCTCGTTGCCTTTCCGACGACGACGACCATCACGCCAGTGGCAAACGGGTCAAGCGTTCCCGTATGGCCGACTTTCATAGTTTTTAGAATACGCCGCACACGCGCGACCACGTCGTGCGACGTAATGCCCGTTGGCTTGTCAATGATGAGAATTCCGTCCACGAAACAATACTGCTGCACAAGCCTGCGCGTTAGCAAGGGCGATCCACTCACGTTGCGGGTTTCGCCCTTGCTAACGCGAGGGCTTGTGCAACAGAATAGCCAATTGAATGTGGGGACGCCGCCGACAACCGATTGATGACGAAAAGCGTGTCGTAAAGGACGCCGAGCGTTCGCGTGAGCGGACGATGAATCGCGCAGTCAAATTGCTCGCTGCCAAACCGCGTTCCGTCGGCGAACTGCGTCAACGTCTACTCGAAAAGCTGTGGACCAATGACGAGATCGTCGACGCCGTCCTCGAAAAGCTAAGGGAATATAAATATCTCGATGACGAGCAATTTGCCCGCGACCTCGCCGTTTCAAAGCTTCGTCAAAAACCGCAAGGCAAACGCCGTCTACAGCAAGCGATGTCACAAAAAAAACTTGATAAGCAACTGGTCGATACAGCAATAGCCGAAGCCTTCGAGAAGCTCCCCGAAGCAGACTTGATCGATCTCGCCATCGAAAAACGCCTCAGGCTAAAAGGCAAACCTGGAACGCGCGAGGATACAAAGAGATTCTACGACCATCTGCTGAGGAAAGGCTTTTCGTACGATCTCATCCGCGAAAAATTGTCATCGCTCCCACGGTCAGCCACTCTTTTCGACGACACAGAAGATTAACCACAGGAACAAGCAGTTTTTCTTATATTTGTGTGGTTAATCCTTCTCCCGCCACACAAACCTTTTTTTGAATCCGATCCCACGCGCCTCGCGAAATGTAGGTCAAAAGGGAATAAATCCTTTCGGTTCACATAAAACAAAACAAGGGGAGAGTTTAAATGAGATCACTAGTTGCACTATTAATATTGACGCTCGGCGTCACGCTTGGAGTTTCGGCACAGATGTCGGAGATGAAATCGGATGGCAATCCGATGGTCGGCGGAGCCGCGATGTACAAGACTATGAACATCGTCGAGAACGCCGTTAATTCGAAAGATCATACGACGCTCGTCGCCGCGGTTAAGGCTGCCGGGTTGGTCGACACTCTGATGAGTGCGGGACCGTTCACCGTGTTTGCACCGACGGATACAGCCTTCGCAAAACTTCCTACAGGAAAAGTTGACATGCTCGTCAAGCCTGAGAACAAAGCCATGCTTACCAAGATTCTCACCTATCACGTCGTCGCTGGAAACATGGACTCAAAAGCCATTGCCAATGCGATAAAAGCAGGTAACGGCAAGGCAGAGCTTACAACCGTCTCAGGTGGCAAACTGCGGGTGTGGATGGACGGCAAGAGTCTCACCCTTATGGACGAAAAGGGCGGCAAATCAATGGTCACGATCGCTGACGTTCGACAGTCAAACGGTGTCATCCATGTAATAGACACCGTCGTGCTGCCAAACTAAAGACGGTCTTTAACTTTCGTCCGATGATCGAAGGCAAAACATAATCAAGGTTTTGGTGCGGCGGTGAATCTGGAGGGGTAGGCCGCCAAGCTGAAAGGGTAAAGACCTTCGATCATCGGACGAATCTGCCAATTCAATTTCCGCGTCCGCTTCGACAAATCCGTTTTCAATACTAATATTGCTAATACGTTATGCATCCGGACATGGATGGATCGAGTAAAGCCGACGCCAAATAAAGGAAAGTCATGAGATATAGATCGATAATTTCTATTTTTGCATTAATAACGCTGGCTATTTCAGCGATCCTTTCAATCACTTTCGGTCGGTCCGCATCGGCTAATACATCGGCTGCGGATCCAAAGCCGACGCCCGCTGCTAAAGCGAGTAAGGCGCCCCGCACGCTGGTATTCATCGATGGCGAGTTTGACGGTGCGAAGGTAGTAAAAAAGGATTCCGAGTGGAAAAAGGAGCTTTCATCTGCCGAATTTTACGTTATGCGGCGGGAAGGTACCGAGCAGCCCTATACAGGCGAACTCACCGACAACAAAAAAGCAGGAACTTATCATTGTGCCGCTTGTGGATTGGTACTTTTTAGATCCGATGCAAAGTTTGACTCGGGAACGGGCTGGCCGAGCTATTTCCAGGTCGCTTTTAAGAAGAACGTGATTGAAAGAGAAGACCGGAGCCTGGGCGAGATCCGAACCGAGGTCGAATGCGCTCGCTGCAATGCTCATCTCGGCCACGTTTTTGACGACGGCCCCCAGCCGACCGGCCTACGGTATTGTATAAATTCAGTTTCGTTGAAGTTCAAAGAAGCAGAATAATCGTCCGCTCACTTTTGCAATAGCCCGCGCGTTAGCAAGGGCGATACTCTCAGCGTATCGCTATCGCCCTTGCTAACGCGCGGGCTTCCGCATAAGATTTTAGCTATGACCGGAGATGAGATCAGAGAGAAATTCCTGGCGTATTTTGAGCAGCATGGGCACCGACGCGTGCATTCGTCGCCGTTGCTGCCCGCTAATGACCCGACGCTGTTGTTTATCAACGCGGGGATGAATCAGTTCAAAGATGTCTTTCTCGGCCTCGAAAAACGTGACTACACAAGGGCCGTTACGTCGCAAAAATGCCTGCGTGCCGGAGGCAAACACAATGACCTAGACGAGGTCGGCAAGACGGCGAGGCACCATACGTTTTTTGAGATGCTCGGGAATTTTTCCTTTGGCGATTATTTTAAAGAGGACGCGATCAAGTTTGCCTGGGATCTGCTCGTAAACGAATTTAAGCTCGATCCGGAGCGGCTGTGGCTTTCGGTTTTTGAGGGCGACGATCAGGTCGGGCCGGACGACGAGGCTCGTGAGCTCTGGGTCAAGGTCGGAGCAGAACCCGAGCGCGTGCTCGGATTTGGCCGAAAAGACAATTTCTGGCAAATGGGCGACACCGGCCCATGCGGCCCGTGCTCCGAGATCCACTATTACATGGGCGATGACCCGGACGACCCCGAGAAGAATTCGCCCCACTTGGTGAACGGCCCGGGCGACACGACGATGGAGATCTGGAATCTCGTGTTTATGCAGTACAACCGCACGCAGAATGAGGACGGCACGTTCAAGCTAACGCCGCTGCCCGCCCCATCCGTCGACACCGGTATGGGCCTCGAACGCATGACGGCTGTGATGCAGCATGTTAAGACGAATTACGATACCGATCTGATCAGGCCGATCGTTGAGTTTGCAGCGGGATTGTCGCGGTAGTCAGAGCCACCTGCGGTAGCGGGTGGTTGAAGGCACGGTTCCACTAAACCTAGAGTTACCAACGTTAAACCACCCGCTACCGCAGGTGGTTCCGACTATGTCGATCAAACTTCTCCTTATTGAATACCAACCGCTGACACGCCTCGGTGTGCAAGCGGTCATCGACGGCGAATCCGACATTGACTTGATCGGCGAGACGGATATCGCCGCAGACGGTTTTGCCATGTTCCGCGAACTGAATCCCGACGTAACCATCCTCGGCCTCAGGTTTCCTGATTCCTGCTCGATCGACGATCTCGACAACTACTTTACCGAACGTCCAAAGGCAAAACTTATCGTCCTCGCTGAACACGCCGGCGATGCGGAGATCACGATGGCATTAAAGAAAGGTGCGGCGGGGTATATCTGCAAGGACGTATCTCCCGACGAACTATTGACTGCTATACGGAGCGTAGCAGCAGGGCGTAAGTACATTCCAGCCGATGTCGCACGGTTACTCAGTGAAAATCTCGGGAAGGAAGAACTTACGCCGGCCGAATCAAACGTCCTAAGAATGATCGTCGGCGGTATGTCGAACAAGGAGATAGCGTTTGCGTTGGACGTCACCGAAAACACAGTAAAATCGCACGTGCAGAATATATTCGGCAAGATCGGCGTTTCCGATCGCACGTCCGCCGCAACGACGGCGATAAGGCGAGGATTAGTAAGGGTAGATCTATGAATGAAAGTTGGATCCTGTATGCCGAGACATTTACCTCGGGCGAGAGCGAGCTTCTGCAAGAACTTCGCAAACATTGTTATGAGCATTATGAGGATCGAGCAATGCTCTCAGGCTTTGTGCAGGGCCGAGTTCTCGCAATGTTCTCGCATATGATACGGCCAAGCGCAGTGCTCGAGATCGGAACATATCTCGGCTATTCCGCCCTTTGCCTGGCCGAGGGCCTGACCGACGGAGGCAAGGTAATTACATTGGACATACTGGAAGACACGAATTTGGTCGCCCGGTCGTTTGTCGAAAAAAGTGCCTACGCCGACCGAATTCATTTCATTCTTGGTTTTGGCACGGATATCATCCCAAGTCTAGACGAAACGTTTGATCTGGTCTTCATCGACGCCGATAAGCCAAATTATTCAAATTACTACGACCTCGTTTTCAACAAAGTGCGATCGGGCGGTTTTATCATTGCCGACAACGTTCTTTGGAGCGGAAAGGTGCTCGACGACGAAAAGGATGAGAACACACAGGCTCTGCACAACTACAACCAGAAGATCCTCGCCGACGAGCGAGTAGAGAATGTGCTGCTGCCGATCCGCGACGGATTGATGGTTTCTCGAAAGAGATAAGTCACCCTAAAGTGTTAGTTTCGGCTAGTTAGAACTAATGGATACACAACATTCACTTCGGGGTACACTTTTCATATAGCCCGGCACTCACGTTGCGGGCATAGAAAGGAGACAAACGAAATGAAGGCTGAAGAAAGATTGGAAACTAACTTAAAGAAAGTAGAAAAGATCGTAGCACCGCCGCCGAAGCATTGGGTCGGTGATGGCTTTAACGTGCACGGATTTTTCCCCCACGGGCCGCTTACGGGTGAGCGGATGAGCCCGTTTTTCCTCCTTGACTACAACTCGCTCGTAGATTTTCCGCCGCGTGACAAGCCGTTTGGCGTGGGCCCGCATCCGCATCGCGGGTTTGAAACCGTTACCATCGCCTATAAAGGAAAGGTCGCGCATCACGACAGCCGCGGTGGCGGAGGCGTGATCGGCGAGGGTGACGTGCAATGGATGACCGCCGGCAGCGGCCTGCTTCACAAGGAGTATCACGAGGAGGAATACAACAAACAGGGCGGCCCGTTTCAGATGGTGCAGCTTTGGGTAAATCTGCCGGCAAAAGACAAGATGACAACGCCGAAGTATCAGGCGATCACTAATGCCGAAATGGGTCGGGTTGCGTTGGAGAAAGGTGGCGAGATTGAGATTATCGCAGGCGATTTTGGCGGCGTGAAAGGGCCGGCAACGACATTTTCACCTGTCCATCTTTACAATCTGAAACCAAAGGCAGGCGAGAAGATCGAGCTGTCATTCCCAACAGGATACACGACTGCCATTCTCGCGATTGAGGGGTCAGCAACGTTGAACAACAACGAAAGACTGCCGACAAATCAGCTAGCGTTATTCGAACGCGATGGCCAGGAAATTCAGGTCGAGGCCCTTGAAAACAGCATTCTTCTCGTCATGAGCGGCGAACCGCTCAATGAGCCGATCGCCCAATACGGGCCGTTTCTTATGAATACACGGGCTGAGATCGCTGAGGCAATCGATGACTACAATACAGGGAAGTTCGGATATCTTGCAGATTAATTTACAAGGGACGCAACCTTTTGCGTCTCCTTTGCGTTCTTAGCGAGCTTTGCGTGAGAAAAACGTTTCACGCAAAGACCGCTGAGGACGCAAAGAAAACCCAAAAAAAGAGGTTCTCATTTCAAGCTCACCAGTAGCTTGCCAAGAAACTCATTGATCTTATTATTCTCGATCCAACGCACGACTACCACGAGGTCGTTTTCGGGATCGCAGTAGATGATGTTCGTGCCGTTGCCGGTGTGGACTACGATCCCGGCCGGAGCGTTCGGATAGAGCTTTCTGTCGGTGTTGACGTACCAGTTCATGAAACCGTAAGTGGGTTGAACGGTTGTCGGCGTTTTTGCCTGACGCACGAATTCGGGCGAGAGCAATTGTTTATTGCCCCATTTTCCGCCTCTTTGTGTAAGCAAGCCAAACCGAGCCATGTCGTAGGCGTTGATAAACATCCCGCCTCCCCAGTGTCCGCCGCCGCTGACGGACTGGATGATCTGGCTGTCGATCACGACATAGGAATTCTCATAGCCGAACCAACGCCATGTGTTAGACGCACCGATCTCGTCCATCAGATTTTCTTTAAGGACCTGCGGCAGCGGTTTTCGCCAAACGTTCAATGCCGCAAGAGCAAGAGCGTTTACTCGAACATCGTTGTACTCGTAAGCAGTTCCCGGTTCGCCGGTCCGAACGCGGCCAAGCCACTTGCTGGAATCACGGTCCGGACGGTCTGCCCAATCCGGCTTGCCCCATAGAGTGCCTTCCCAATCGCTGGTTTGACGAAGCAAGTGTTCCCACGTGATCTTACGGTTGTGTTCGGTCGCGAACAGGTCGAGCAGCTTAGACCTTCCGAACTCATCGGGATCGTCAAATCGCTGTCCCGGTTTGTAGGGAACTACCGGAGCATTGTAGTCGTTCGCCTTGTCCTGCAGACTGCGGATGAGCCTACGATCGAAGGCCATCCCTACAACTGAAGCGAGAAAACTCTTGGTCACGCTGTGCGTCATATCGACGCGGTTTGGCTCGCCCCATTCCGCGACGATATATCCGCCGCGTACAACGATACCTGTAAGATTCCCGCGATCTTTTGTCGGTCCGACCAGTTCGCCAAACGGCGCCTGGCCAAACGATTGAGTAAGGCCGAGTTCCTGGCTGCGAACGCCTCTCGCCTCACTTGCGATCGCAAAATCGATCGCCTCTTTCAGCTTGGCAGGGTCCATCTTTGCCTGCTCAGGAGTGCGGCGTTCCCAGTTGGCGGCAGCCGGAACGTAATTACTTTGCGCATACGCGGGATGCACCGTATTGACGGCTAGTGCGAACACGAAAAGGATGTTGGCGATTCGAAGTCTCATAGTTATATCTCTCATGTGTGCGAGAACCCAGTCGCTATCGCTCCCAGTTCTGACCTTATGACCGTGCCGCTCTGATGATGTCAGCGAATACACCTGCGGCGGTCACATCTGCTCCAGCCCCGGCACCTTTAATGACGAGGGGCTGTTCGCTGTATCTGTCTGTGTAGAACAAGACCGCATTGTCCTTGCCCGACAGGTTGGCGAAGTTGTGATCGGGGCCGATCGACTGCAAGCCGACCGCGGCTTTGCCTTTATCGAACGATGCGATGTACTTGAGCGTAAGGCCCTGCGACACGGCATCATCGAGAAGCCCGCGAAAATGAGCTTCATGCTTTGCCATCTCGGCGTAAAAATCTTCGACCGATCCTGTTAGGCACGACTTGGGCAGAAAGCCCGTGTTCTCTATGTCCGCCATCTCCATCTTGTAGCCGGCTTCGCGAGCGAGGATCAAGATCTTGCGCGCGACATCCGTACCGCTGAGATCGAGCCGCGGATCCGGTTCGGTGTAGCCTTCATCCTGAGCTTGTCTAACGACTTCGCCAAACGGACGCGATCCATCGTAATGATTGAAAACGAAATTAAGCGTGCCCGACAGCACCGCTTCGATGCGGTTAACCCGGTCTCCGCTGCGCAAAAGATCACCCAGAGTGTGGATCACCGGCAAACCGGCACCGACATTTGTTTCAAAAAAGAAGTTAGTGCCGTACTCACGGGCGAGAGCTTTAAGATACGCGTATTTTTCATACTCTGACGAAGCGGCCACCTTGTTACAGGCAATGATCGAGACGCTCTTTTCGAGTAATTTAGGATAGGTTTCAACCACGGCCGCATTTGCCGTGACATCTACAAATATCGAGTTTCGCAGGTTATTGTCGATTATCGAATCGGTGAATGCCTCGATATCCATTTCATCAGCGATCGAGATCTGATCTTTGAAGTTCGTCAGATCCGCACCCTCGTCGTCATAGATGGCTCGTTTACTATTGGCAAGACCGACCACGCGGAGATTTAGCCGCATATCGTCAAGCACGTGATCGTGTTGTCGCAAAAGCTGTCCGATCAGCTTTCCGCCTACGAGGCCGATGCCCGCGATGTATAAGTTGATCTGCTTGCTGCCGTCGGAGAAGAATTCTTCATGCAGCGTGTTAACGGCCTTTCGCACGTCCCGCGACGAGATTATCGCCGAGATGTTTCGCTCACTCGACCCTTGAGCGATAGCGTGAATGTTGATGCCATTCTGACCGAGCGTTGTAAACATCTTTCCCGAAACGCCGGTGTGCTCTTTCATGTTGTCGCCGACGAGAGCGAGGATCGAGAATCCGCTTTCGACCTTGAGCGGATCGATGCGACCGACGGCGATCTCGTACTCGAATTCGCGATCGACCTCGCGCTTTGCCAGCTCGGCATGCTTTTCTTCGATGGCAACACAGATCGAATGTTCCGAAGAGCTTTGTGTGATGAGGATGACGTTGATCGCTGCTCGCGAAAGCGCATCGAACAGCCGTTTCGAAAAGCCCGGAATACCGACCATTCCGCTGCCCTCGAGATTGAGCACGGTGATCTTATCGATGCTGGTAATACCGCGGATCATGTCTTTGACCGACGTTGATTCGGCCTCGATCAGCGTTCCAACGTCATCGGGGGCAAACGTATTCTTGATCAGCACCGGAATTCCTTTCGCCATCACCGGCTGGATCGTCGGTGGATAGATGACCTTAGCCCCGAAATGCGAAAGCTCCATTGCCTCGCGGTAAGTGATCTTGGGTATCTGTCTGACATTCTTAACAAATCGCGGATCGGCGGTCATCATTCCCGAGACATCTGTCCATATTTCTAATACATCAGCATCGATAGCGGCTGCGATGATCGACGCAGTGAAGTCCGAACCGCCGCGCCCGAGCGTCGTCGTGTAGCCGCCGGCGTCTGATGCGATAAAGCCGGGGAAGATGTGAAGTCGGGTATTAGCCTCTTTGAAATATTCCTGGATGCGTAAATTTGTCTCGGCAAAATCGACGGAACCAAACCCGTGATTCGAGTCCGTGCGGATAACAAGGCGGCTGTCCTTCCATTCGTTGTCGATGCCCGACACGGCCATTCTTGCTGACACGATCCTCGTCGAAACGATCTCGCCAAAACTTAGAATTCTGTCGAGGGTTTTTGGCGATAATTCACGCACCAGTCGTACGCCTTCAAAAAGATCTTCGAGTTCCTTTATCGTCGATTCGACAAAATCGGTGATCGCCAGACTCTGGCCGTCGCTGAAAAGCTTGCTAACGGCCTGTAAATGCCGATCACCTATTCGGCTCAGGATCTCGAGATAACCGTCGTCACCACTTTCGGCTGCACGGCCGGCCGCGATCAGGTCATCGGTCGTTCCCTGCATCGCAGAAAGCACGACAGCGCATTCTTGCGTCTCACTCGCCGTGCGAATGATCTCAATAACGTTTTCGATAGTCTCGGCGCTGCCCACGGACGAGCCGCCGAATTTTAAGACCTTCATATCCTGGTTAACAATATCTCCCTCACCGCATCATAGGCATTTCTAATCTCGATGCTCTGCTTTGGCTTCGAAAAGAGCGTCGCAACCGATGGCGGAATTTCGGGAGCCTCGCCGAGGATCTCGCCGACCGAGTCGAATTTGACCGGGTGTGCGGTTTCGAGAAAAATGCCACGTGAATCTGTATCTTTTTCGAGATGATCGTCAAGTGCCCGATACCCAACAGCTCCGTGAGGGTCGAGCGTATATCCGTGCTTCGTGTAAACCTCGCGCATCGTATCGGCGGTCGTTTCGTCCGAAACGCTGACAGATTCCAGTTTCTCCTTCAGATCGACAAATTTGTTGTCAAAGGTCTCAAGGATGCGTACAAAATTACTAGGTGCGCCTACGTCCATGGCATTTGATAACGTGGCGACCGAGGGCAGCGGCTGATAGCTCTCTGTTTTGAGAAATCTCGTGACCACGTCATTCGCATTACAAGCAGCGATGAATTTCCTGACCGGCAAACCCGAAATGTGTGCAAGGATTCCCGAGGCGAGATTGCCAAAATTACCGCTCGGGACTGAGATCACCGGCGGATCGCCCTGCCAGTGTTTGAGAGCGTAGAAGTAGTAAAACTGCTGCGGCAGCCATCGAGCGACATTGATCGAATTGGCAGATGTGAAATGTGCTTTACTGCGCAGCTCGCCGTCTGCCAAGGCCTGTTTCGCGATCGCCTGACAATCGTCAAAGGTACCATGTAATTCCAATGTAGTTACATTTCCGCCGAGGGTCGTAAGCTGCAATTCCTGTACTTTTGAGACCTTATCTTTCGGATAGAGGATAACAACCTCAATTCCCTCGACCCCGTGGAAACCCGCTGCCACCGCGCCGCCGGTATCGCCCGACGTCGCAACGATAACGATCGTTTTCTCATCGGTATCTCTTGAAAAGTACCGCAGGCACCGGCTCATGAATCGGGCACCGACGTCTTTGAATGCCAGCGTCGGGCCGTGAAAGAGCTCGAGCGAGGAGATGCGGTCATCGATCGCGACGAGCGGAAAATCGAAATTCACCGTCTCGCGGCAGATCCCGAACAGGTCTTCGTCCCCGATATCGCCGGCAATGTACGGACGGATCACGTCAAATGCGATCTGTTCGTTAGATATGTCAGACAAAACCTGGACAAAACGATCCGTCAGTTGCGGTACTTCCGAGGGAAAATACAATCCTTTATCATCAGGCTGACCACTGAGTACAGCCTCGCGGAACGAGACATGAGGCGACTGGCGGTTTGTGCTAAAGTAGTGCATCGGCGAGCGTGTTATTAAAACCTAAATGATATAACGGATCGCTCATTAACGCGAAAATATGGATGAAATTAGCGTTTTAGCTCCGGCAACGGTCTCGAATGTCGTATGCGGTTTTGACTGCCTCGGGTTTGCTCTCGAGGGTCCGTGCGACGAAATGTCGGTGCGCAAAACCGACGAGCAAGGAATAAGGATCTTCCACCGCGACAACTACGGCCTGTCGACTGACCCGGAGAAGAATGTAGCCGGCGTCGCGTTACAGGCGTTTATAGAAGCGGCAGCGATCGATCACGGATTCGAGATCGAGATTACAAAGCATATCAAGCCCGGCAGTGGCATCGGCTCAAGCGCTGCGAGCGCGTGCGGAGCTGTAGTCGCAGCCAACCGTTTGATGGGCGATAGGTTCACCAAATTAGAACTCGTCGAACTCGCGATGGCAGGCGAGATGCTCGCATCGGGCTCACGACACGCTGATAATCTGGCACCGTGTATTTATGGCGGTTTTACTTTGGTCCGGTCGAGCGATCCGCTCGATATTGTCGAGATAGATTTTCCACCGCTTTTCACAACGGTGATTCATCCGCAGATCGAGATCAAAACGTCCGAGGCCCGTGCGATCTTGCCAACAGAGGTTCCGCTCAAAGAAGCCATTCGCAATTGGAGCAATCTCGGCTCGCTGGTTGCGGCACTCGCAAAAAACGACTACGAACTTCTGAAGCGGTCGATGGAAGATACGATCGTCGAGCCGGTAAGGAAATCGCTCATTCCAAAATTTGACGATGTAAGAGCCGCAAGTCTCGAAGCTGGTGCACTCGGCGGCGGCATTTCTGGCTCCGGGCCGTCGATATTTATGCTGTGTGAAACCATGGATATAGCGGCTTCGGTAGAACAAGCCATGATCACTGCCTACTCGTCGACGGGCATAGAATTCAACACGTACCTCTCTCAGATCCACCCGCAAGGAGTCAGATTTGTTTTAAACCCAGATTTGTAACTATTTTCATCTCGCCGAAAACTGCTAAGATATAGTCAAAATGTTGACGCGGGAATTAGAAGAAACACTTAACACGGCGGTCAAAGAGGCCGTCAAGCACAAGCACGAGTTTGTGACGCTTGAGCACCTGTTGTTTGCCTTGCTGGATGACACGGCAGCGCAGGAGATCTTGTTTAATTGTGGTGCTCAGATCGATGAACTGAACCGTGCACTGCTCGAATACTTCGATAATGTCCTAGAAAAAATGCCGGCCGACGTAAAGACAATGCCGGAGCTGACCTCGACATTTCAATCGACGATCTCTTATGCGGTTTTGCAAGCCGAGGGAAGCGGACAGCCGGCGGTCGACGGCGGCAATATTCTCGCCGCACTTTATCAGGCGGAGCAATCCTACGCCGTTTACCTGCTTTTGCAGCAGGGCGTGACGCGGCTCGACATTCTCAATTACATCGCTCACGGCATCTCAAAAGTAGATTACGGCGATATGCTTCCGGATTTTGATTCGGACGACGATCTCGACGCTCCGATGGAAGCCACGCGGAAGAAACCGCTTGAGAGTTTCTGTGTTGAGTTAGTCGCCCGTGCCGCTTCCGGTGAGATCGACCCGATCGTCGGCCGTATGGCCGAGATCGAACGCACTATTCAGGTCCTCTGTCGCCGCAAGAAGAATAATCCGCTCTACGTAGGCGAACCCGGCGTCGGTAAAACTGCACTTGCCGAGGGGCTCGCATTAAAGATCAGCGAGGGCGACGTGCCTGAGGTTTTGCAGGGGGCAAAGGTCTTTGCACTCGATATGGGTGCGGTGCTTGCCGGAACTCGCTACCGCGGCGATTTTGAGCAGCGGTTTAAGGGAATTATCAACGAGATCAAACTCGAGGAAAACGCGATCCTCTTTATCGATGAGATACACACGATCGTCGGCGCCGGTGCGGTTTCAGGCGGCTCGATGGATGCGTCGAATATTTTGAAGCCTGCCTTGGCTGCCGGCGAATTGCGGTGTATCGGTTCGACGACGCACGCGGAATATAAAGCTGCGTTTGACCGCGACCGAGCGCTTGCTCGCCGTTTTCAGCGGATCGACATCAACGAGCCAACGGTTGACGAAACGTATCAGATCCTCAAAGGCCTCAGGAAATTTTATGAGGCTCACCACGGCGTCAAATACTCGAGCGAATCGCTCAAATCCGCTTCGGAACTTGCCGGAAAGTATATTAACGACCGCTTTTTGCCGGACAAGGCAATTGATGTGATAGACGAGGTCGGGGCATCGGTAAAGCTCCTGCCAGCAAGCAAACGACCGAAGAAAGTTACCGTTCAGATGGTCGAGAATACCATCGCACGCATGGCGAAGATACCGCCAAAGACCGTTGTCGCAGATGAAAAGCAACGGCTCAAAACCCTGCGCGAGGACATCAAGAAAACTATCTTTGGTCAGGATGAAGCGATAGACAAAATTGTCGACGCTATCCAGATCTCGCGTGCCGGCCTTGGTGCTCAGACAAAACCGGTTGGCTCGTTCCTTTTCTCCGGTCCGACCGGTGTAGGAAAAACCGAGGTTTCGAAACAGCTCGCCGAGATCCTCGGTGTTGAGTTTCTCCGATACGACATGAGCGAGTACGCCGAGCCCCATACCGTCTCGCGGCTGATCGGCGCCCCCCCGGGATACGTTGGATTCGACCAGGGCGGGCTTCTTACCGAGGCGATAATGCGAACACCGCACGCCGTGCTTGTTCTCGACGAGATCGAAAAGGCCCATCCGAACCTGTTCAACCTGCTTCTCCAGGTTATGGATTCCGCGACGCTCACCGACAACAACGGCAAGAAAGCGGACTTTCGCAATGTGATCCTGATCATGACGACCAATGCCGGTGCCCGCGAATTGTCGTCGGGCGGGATGGGCTTTCGCAATTCGTCCGACACAAAGGGCAACGCCAAGGGCGTGATCGAGCGTACGTTTACGCCTGAGTTTCGCAACCGGCTCGATGCGTGGGTGCCGTTTCGGCCTCTCGATCTTGATATCATCAAACTGATTGTCGATAAATTTATCAAAGAACTAAACGGCCAACTCGCCGAGAAGCGAGTACTCGTAAAACTCAGCGAAGAGGCTCGTGAATGGCTCGCGATCCATGGCTTTGACGCACGCTACGGCGCCCGTCCGATGTCGAGGCTGATCCACGAGAAGATCAAGCAGCCGCTTGCAAACGAGATCCTGTTTGGAAAACTCACCGGCGGCGGCAGTGTCGTTGTGGATGAGGCAGACGACGCTATCCACCTCAGACTCTAAACCTGGTATATTCCTTTACTTCTTTGCAGCGATCTTCGCCGTGAAATCTCCCTTGATCGTTTTGTCACCTTCCGTTACGTCGATGGTCCCGCTTATCGCATCGGCCGTCACCGATTTGACCTCCACTTGGCCGGTGATCTTGGATGTACTCGACATTGTCTCAAACCGCGTGTTCACTTCTTTCCCGTCCACAAAGGTCGTAAACCCAAGCGAGTCCAGTTTCATGTATTTGCCGGCAGGATCGGCCTTGTAAACACCGGGCTTGAACTCGGAATTCTGATCCGTTCCCTCTGCACCGATCAACTGCATAGACAAACGCACCTGATCCGCTGAGGTCAGTGGTTTTCGCATCGTCATCGGGCTTGTTGAGTCCATTTCGTAATTGGCAAGATAAATGTCGAACGCGGTGGCCTTGGTAATGTTCTGATCGATGTCAGTAAAGGTCTTAACGGTTTTGTACGTACCACTCGATTTTGAGGCCAGGCTCACATCCTTGCCGCCTGTTTTTATAGCGATCGCCGAGCCGCCGGCTCCGCCACAAGCACAGGCAATGCTGGCGATCACGAATATCATCAAGATTCGTTTCATCATTGTTCTCCTCCCTAATTAGTTGGCGCGTCGATTTTAGCCCAAGTTGATCAAATTTTCGAGGCGAAATTTACGTAGCACTCTTACCGCGCTGTATAATGGTCGCACTTCGTACAAATGGTGGATCTACTCCAAACTGATGTGCTCATCGTCGGTGCAGGCCCAACCGGCCTTGCCTTGGCGTGCCAATTGATACGCTACGGCGTGGATTTTGTCATCATCGACGAAAAGGAAACGACTACGCCGTACTCCAAAGCCATCGGCGTCCAGGCACGCACTCTCGAGATATACGAACAGATCGGCCTCGCCGATAAACTCATCGACCTAGGCAAGATCGCCGAAAGAGCCACGATGTTTGCCGGCGGCAAAGTCCGCGGCCAGGTCGAGTTTCGCGGCCTCGGTGCCGGGCTGAGCCCATATCCGTACGTTCTCATCGTCGAACAAGGCAAACACGAGACGCTTATTTACGACTTTATTAGATCGCACGGCAAAGACGTCCGGTGGCAAACTACGCTTGAGAGCTTTATTCAAAACTCCGATGGTGTAATCGCGACCGTCGCAGATCAACATGGTCAAAACGAGACGATCACAGCAAAGTTTCTTATCGGCTGCGACGGTGCCAAGAGCCCGATCAGGCATTCACTCGGCCTGACATTCGAAGGCAGCACGTTTGAGCGGCTGTTCTATGTCGCAGACGTCGAGATCGAGTGGGAATTTGAGCACGGCGGCCTTCACGTCTTTCTGATGCGCAACTCGCTGCTCGCTGTCTTCTCAATGAGCGGCGGCCGGCAATATCGCATCGTCGGCACATTTCCCGAGGAATTTGCCAAGGACGAAGGCGAGGTCCTCTACGAAGAGATCGAGGAACGTGTCCGGCTCGACGCCGAGATCGATTTTGAGATAACAAAGGTTAACTGGTTCTCGACATACAAGGTCCACACACGGCACGTCAACAAATTCTCCAAAGGCCGTTGCTTACTCGCCGGTGACTCGGCCCATATCCATACTCCGGCTGGCGCTCAGGGCATGAATACCGGTATTCAAGACGGCTACAATCTCGCGTGGAAATTGGCTCTTGTACTAAAACACGGCTCGCCGCAAGATCTCCTGGACACCTATAACGAAGAGCGTTTGCCGAACGCCGAGAACCTGATGCAGACGACCGACCGGTTCTTTAATCTCGTCGCGAGCCCAAATCCGTTCCTGGTGTTCGCACGCATTTTCATCTTTCCGTATGTCGCCAACCTGATGTTTAGTCTCGATGCGGTCAAACGTTTTGTCTTTCCGCGGATCTCGCAGATTGCGATCAACTATCGCGGCTACTCGCTCAGCAAGACTCAGGGATCTTTCAAGGTAATGGCCGGGGACCGGATGCCGTGGTTTGAGATCGATGGATCGAGCGTTTATGACCGGCTGCACGAGCCCGGATTTCACCTCTTGCTTTTCCTCGACGGAAAAACTGACGTGCCGCCGCTGCCTAACGATCTGATGCAGCGTTGGACCGGCCTGATCGACACGCATATCTTTTCAGTGACAGAAACCGTTGCAAAAGCGTTTGGAACAAGCAAGCCTTTCTTCGTCATCCTGAGGCCCGATAATTATATCGGGCTACTCGCCGATGAGTTCTCGCCCGATCTGATTGTCAAATATCTTGACCTATTCCAGTCAGAACCACCTGCGGTAGCGGGTGGTTGACTGCAGCCCCAACTTAAACCAACCGCTACCGCAGGTGGTTCCGACTAATTCCCGATCGGGTCTCCCGGCGGTGTTGTTAGTGGTGTAGTCTGCTTGCGCGGTGCGTCGGGCCGCGTCAGGAATCGCTCGATGTCGTCAGCCGTCGAACGGAAATGTGCCGCTGTGTCGCCAGTCGCTGGCGTCCGCCTAAGCGTCGCAAGCAGCGAACGCAAGGCATCGGATGCGACGGAACGCACTTGGGGCTGTGCACGGTCGTTCGCAGCGAGATCCATCAACCGCGAAACCGCAACACTCTGCACAGCTCTTTGAATAACGGCCTGATTCGCGTCGATCGGAACAGCAGCTTTCCACGTCGCTTTCATCAGAGCATCGACCACCTCGCGGAAATGCGGGTTGGCCTTTATCCTGGCATTCTGATTGATAGTCCGGGCTGCCCGGTTCGGTTCGAGCAAAGCCGTCATCGCCAGGTCAGCCGCGATCTCAGCCGCCCCAACAGGATCGAACATCGGAGCGGTTCGTTTTTGAAACAACTCCGAACGTCCCGAGCCATATCCGTACGCCGTCGGCGGGATGAGGCCGAGTACATTCTCGGGTATCGCCAATTCACGCGGATCGATCGTCTCGAGCACTGCCTTGATCGCGTCGCGTTGCTTATCGGCAGGAACCATTCCGGCTATCGGCAAAGGCTCAGGCCCGTGTGGCGCGCGCACCGCGTGCGTATAATCGACGCCGCCGATCGCCTTTGCTGCTGCCGTCAATTGGTACCGATGGTGAAGGTAAAGCGGCAGAAACGCGTTTTCGAGATACGACATCGGTGAGCCGACCGGTATGTTCTTGACGCCGAACTGATCTAGGCCGATCCGGCGGACCTTCATTTCATGCCGCAGCGCATCAACAACATCTGGCCCATTGTCCCATAGGTTGGCGGATCTATTGGCCGCATTTGCAGGCCGCGCGTCCTGGTCACCAAGAAAGAGCATTCCCGAACCAATACCCTCACTGACGATTCTCTGAAGCTCGGCATCCTCATTGGCTCCTACAGGGAATTGCTCGTACGAATATCGGGCCGCAAACTTATCGAATGAGCCGATGCCAACGGCATACGCTTCCGAAAAATCGAGCTTGCCGTTGACTATCTTGACGAGCGGTGCCGGATAGTCCATAACGGAGCCGCGATTGTACGTACTCGCCGCAAAATTATGCGTAAAGCCAAGCGTATGGCCAACCTCGTGGGCCGAGAGTTGACGAATGCGTGCGTAAGACATCGCCGTGACCTCGGCAGCCGAGCCGTCCGCCGCGAGATAATCGACATCCGGCATCATCCCAAGATCACAAGCCGCGATGCCGCTCTTGTACTGCGGTGACATTCCGGCACCGAGCAGGAAATCCTGCCGTGCCCGCTGCGAATCGAGCGTCACGTCGCCTTTTAAAACCTCGCCGGTACGCGGGTCAACGACCGAGTCGCCGATCGACCAGCCGCGGGTCGAGCGGTGCACCCAGTTGATCACGTTGTAACGGATGTCCATCGGATCGGCGTCGGCGGGTAATACTTTGACCTGAAACGCGTTGCGAAAACCGGCGGCCTAGTATGCCTGATTCCACCACGATGCACCTTCTACGAGGGCGTCCTGTATCGCCTTCGGAGCTCCGTTATCGACGTAGAAAACGATCGGCTTTACGGCCTCACTCATTGCAGCGTTCGGATCTTTCTTCTCAAGCCGAAACCGCTGTATCCAACGCTTTTCGAGATCCTCATTGATGTCTGTGCCGTAGTCGTAAAAGCTTATGCGGATCGCACCTGTTCGCGGGTCAAATTTTCGCGGCTTGTAGTTATTATCAGGTAGTTCGACAAACGAGTGCCGCTCTCGCACAGTAACGTGCTTTGCCGTAGGCGTAACCTGGCCGACGAGATTATTCGTATCGCCGCCCGCGGTCAAGGTGATCGTCGCCTCGACCTCGGTGTTCTTTGGGAAGCCTTTTGAATTTGGCAGATACAGTGCCGAGCGGCTCTCGTCGAAATTGTAATTGCCCTGCCGCTGCTGATTTATCCTTTCGCCGACTCCATGTGCATCGCGGACGATAAAGTTCGTCGCATCGACCAAAACGCGGTCGCCTTCGCTCGCCTCGACGCGAAATCCCCAGATCACCGATCTCGCAAACGATTCCTCGACCGACTTTTTCTGCTGTACATTGCCCGAAGCGCGAAAATCGTAATTTGGCTGCACCATCAAGACCTTATTCCCGGCCCGCTCAAATTTCACAACGTATGTCGGCCCGAGCTGCGAGCGGTCGAGCCCCAGAGGGTTCGACCCAACCCCCGTCGGCAGGCTCACAAGATACAGGAACTCGTCGTTCCAACGCGTGATCTCCATATAGATCTTGCCCGCGTCGGCATCGACATAGAACGGCACGTAGCCGTCGATCTTTTGCAGTTTTTCGGTGACCGACGCGATCGTCCTACGCGGCTGTGCCTGTGACAGGGCGATGGATGAGACAGCGAGAACGAGCGCAGATAAAAATGCAATCGCAGCGAGACTTCGTTTCATAGAGGCTTTCGATCCTATTTGTTTTTCAAAAAATAACACTTAATACGCACCGACTCCAATTTGGTTATCATCGCCGCCCATGAAAGGTCTCGCTGTACCGAACCTCGCGTTCCATCCGCTCACTGCGAAGCTGGTCGCGTTGACGCTTGTCTGCCCTGACGAGGTCGCGAAAATATTCGCTCACGGAACCAAATTCCTTTCCTCGCGAAACCTTTTCGACGTACGCATACATCGCCTCGGGCATTGAAATATTTACAATCTTTCGCATCTGATATCCCTCCTTATTTTGTATGCGTGTGTTACGTCTGTAATACAGACGTCATCAAAGCCACATCGCCTGTAGCACCACGGGACACCGCTGGGACACTGTAACATATTGAAACGAGGTGAGTTAACTGCCCTACGCATGGTGTCCCACTGTCCCATACTTTTCCCGCACGGCCGGGCACTATTTTTTCTCGCTCGTCCTTCCACAGTATTTCTAATGACGTGTATCGCATCGCTGAGAGTTTATCACACGAATTGCGATAATGGCAAGCTGTAGCATAGCTGCAACACGATTGATCGACCGACTAAGCAAGCGGTCTTTGACCGCGGCGTCGTGGAAATGGAAAGCAGCGGTCAGAGACCGCTGGCTAAACTGCGAAATGTGATTCTTATTCGTGGTCGCGGTCAGAGACCGCTGGCTTAACGGACGTGCAATTTTTTGCGACGCCGCTCGCCCATTTGCGGCTAGTTACGCTTCTTTGGTTTTCTCAATGTGACCAATATCGCATCGCCGACCTTTCGTTCACCCTCTTTGTCCGACGGCTTGTTAACGACCTTGCCGTCGAGAAACATCGTCGTCGAGCCGCCGCCGTCGAGATTCATCGCGTCGGTCGCACCGAGTTCGAGAAAATACGCCGCGAGATCGTAAAGGTCGAGGCCCGCACTCTGCTCCGAACGCCCATCGGCCGTGAGCATCAGGAACTTGCCATCCTTTAGCTTCGCCACCGCCGTACGCGGATGGCGCGTTTCGACAAATGCTTTGCTCGATTTCTCTTGTTGCCAAGTGATGTCGATCTTGGAGTTTTTGATGAGTTGAGGAACGCCGGCGACTGCGTCTTCGAAAGGCGGACGCATAGAACTTCCTACTAATTCAATCCTTGTATTAATCGCGTTTTTGAAGCGATCCGCTTGGCCAGGGTCCATTACTACCACGGAGCCTTTCGGTGGGATTGCCGTTGAGCCGTTTGTTATACTTACGGCCTTTATCCTTCCACGATCGTCAATAACCTCGAGAACAGGAATATCAGAAGCAGGGGTTCGTACACCGAATTCAGGTGTATAAACCACCACTTCGAATGCTTTTCTCTCTCGATTCAGACCTGAAACGATCAATTGAGTTGCGGATTTTCCAAACTCAATCGCTGGAAAGATTGTCGAATAACCAAAATTGACTGTCGTTTCTTGCAAAAATGGACCGTGATCCGTATCCCGTATTTGATTTGAGATAAACAGAGTGATCCGGGGATCTTTGTGCTCGCTTAGTACTTTACCGTCAACGATAAAAACGCCCGTAGGGTCACCTGCAAACGGGCTCGTATCCAACCTAAAGAACCCAGCATTTATCGCCGCAAAAGCTTTGTGTCGCGCAGCGATGGACGATGTTTTCTCCGTTCCGATCGCGGCGTCCATGGCGTGGTGGACGTCGAGGCGGACTCTTATTAGGTCGAGGCGGAGAAGGTTGATGTTGACGGGCTTACCGCTAAACTCACGCCGCACCTCGGCATACTCAACGCCATCGGCGACTGATTTCCATTCCTGCCCGGAAATATTTACCACAGAGGCACAGAGAGCATAGAGGGCGGAAACCAAAAGGCCAAAGCGGGCGAACTTAAAACTGCTTGGGGATGAAATTTTGTTTGCCATTATCTCTGTGACCTCCGTGTCTCTGTGGTGAATTCCTCTATAATAACTAACAAAATGCGGATCAACGAAAGAGTCGTCGCTCTTAACGACAAGCCGGTAAACGGAGAGGCCCGATATGTGTTGTATTGGATGCAGATGTTCAAGCGGGTGGACAACAATCACGCGCTTATTTGGGCGATCCGCAAGGCGAATGAGTTGAAGCTGCCACTCGTTGTTTACGAAGGGCTCAAGTATTACTATCCGTGGGCGAGCGACAGGATACACACGTTTATTCTCGAAGGCGTCGAGGAGAAGCGGTTTGAGTTTGAACGGCTTGGAATCCGTTATCTGTTTTATTTACAGAAAGATGCCGCCTCGCCAAGGAATACTGTTGCCGCATTCGCAAAGGACGCAGCGTTGATCGTCACCGACGATTTCCCGTGCTTTATCATCCCCGAGCACAACCGCCGGATCGCCGAGAGAGCTGAGATCGCGGTTCACGCCGTCGATTCGAACGGCATCGTCCCGATGTCGAAATTTGAAAAGGAAGAATACGCCGCATACACTATCCGCCCGAAGATAAAGAAGCTGCTGGAACGCTATCTAGTTCCGCTCGCAGATGAGACGGTCGATATTCCGAGTGTCGGTATCGAAGTCGATTGCCCGGAAACGATCGTGACTGGCGACAGCCTTGCCTCGCTCGTCACCGAGTGCGACATCGACCACAGCGTCCCGGCATCGACCGTATATCACGGCGGCACCATCGAGGGCCGCAAGCGTCTCACAAGATTTGTAAAAGAGATATTGCCCGACTATGACATGGCTCGCAGCAAGCCCGACCGCGATGGATCTTCGCGGCTGTCGTCGTATCTGCATTTTGGCTATTTATCGGCTCTTGAGGTAGCACTCGCCGTGCAAAAAGCCGACGCACCACAGGAATCGATCGACGCGTATCTCGAAGAACTAATCGTCCGCCGCGAGCTGTCGTACAACATGACGCGGTTTAATGACAAATACGATTCGCTAGCTGCGCTGCCTGACTGGGTGCACAAAACGATGCGAAAACACGCAGACGACGAGCGGCAATTTAACTGCTCGCTCGAACAATTAGAACGCGGCGAGACGCACGACGAGCTGTGGAATGCCGCCCAACGCGAAATGGTCGTGACGGGGGAAATGCATAATTACGTCCGTATGCTATGGGGCAAGAACGTGATCGCATGGTCGCCGACGTACGAGATCGCCTTTGAAACGCTCGTCCATCTCAACAACAAATACTGCCTAGACGGCCGCAATCCGAACAGCTACGCCGGAATCCTTTGGTGCTTTGGCAAGCACGACCGCCCATGGATGGAACGCGAGGTCTTTGGCCAGATAAGGTACATGACAAGCGGGAGCACCGGGAAGAAGTTCGATTCGAAGAAGTATATTGAGTGGACTAAGACCCTGTCAGAACCGCCTGCGTAAGCGGGCGGAGCGAACGCTGCCGCGAACGAACGTCGAGTGTTATTTCGACGTAAATTATATCAACGGTCCAAGCCGCCCGCTCACGCAGGCGGTTCCGACCAGTTGTTCCAATCAAATTGCTCAAGTCCTGAGAACCGCTTTTTGTAATCGTAAAACGACTCGGTGTCGTACGCGTAGCCGTGATAGTAAAACGTCTTGCCATTTTTGCTCGCAAACTCGATCACCCTTAGCATCGTAAAAATGCCAAGGCTGCGGTTTGTTCCGTCCGGATCGAAGCAACCGTAGATCGCCGAAATGCTATCGGCGGCAATGTCAAAGAAACTGACTGCGAGCAAACGTCCAACTGCGTCGCGAGCCGTTATCTGAAAGCCTGCGGTCGGATAATTCGCGGCATCCGGCGAGAGAAAGTCGTAGATCGAATCTGGAATGCCGTGATCGAACCGAGCTTTGTGGCGGTGAAAGAGGTTTTCGATCTCGTCGGTGATCTCGATCGGTTCGAACTCGACGGTGAGGTCTTCGTTCTTACGCAAGACGCGTTTTTGGCTTTTTGAGAGTTGAAGGTCCGCTAGACGGATCCTCAGCGGAATTACGCGGACTATTTCTTCTCTATATATGTTCAGGTTGTAACGAAAAAAGTGCGTGCCGAAATGCCGCCAGCCCTCGGCCAAGAGCGTGTCTAGCTGCTCGGGCGTGACCGCGTCGGCACGAAATTCTTCGTTTATAAATTTCAGGTCGCTGCTGAATGAATTCGACATATTGCCGGGAACGCAGCCGCCCTCGGCTGCAATGACCGCTGCTTCAGCGGTCAGAATACCTAACGACACGACGGCGTCAGAAGCTGACGACGTTTGCACGCGAGGGCGCGTGCGTTCCCGGCGTTTATAGCCCCGCGTACCAGTCGTAGCCCTGCTCGGCCCAATAGTCGCGTGGCCTCTGATCGGTAAATTCGATGCGGCCGATGCGTTTGATCTGCTTGATGCCGTATTTGGTCGGGCTTGCGAGGCGAAGCGGCGCTCCGTGCTGCGGTTTTAACGGCAGGCCGTTCATCTCATACGCAAGCAGCGTCTGCGGATGCATGATCGCCGCTGTATCCCAGCCGACAAAGTAACCTTCGTCAGGCGTGACGAGTGAAACGTATGGCAGATCTTGCGGCTTGTATTTTACCGCGAGGTCCGAGAATCGGACGCCGCCGAAATGTGTGATCGTCGACCAACCCTCGATGCATTTGAATTCGACGACCATATCGGTTCGCGGCAGAGCCTTTATATCGTCAATGGTCAGGATCAGATCACCCGTGCGGCCGGCAAGGCCGCCGATGGCAAGCGTCCATGCAGACGGGTCAAATTCGCCGGGCATCCCTATGTCCCCATTTACGCGGGCCGCCGTGACATCGTCGCCGGTGAATTCTTTGGCAAGGCTTGTCGGCCGGTAAAATGTCTGCGCCACACGCTCGTTAAATTCGAGCGTTCGCCGAAGAAGCGTGGCCTTAGTCTCATCGCTCATCCATCGCCAGCCAAAAATGCCGAGCGCAGCCGCAGCTCCGCCGATCAGGAAGTTGCGTCGCGACATCGCGGCCATCTTTTTGCGGGCCTCGTCGGGCGTGAGCGGCTCAGAAAGGTATCGCTTTTCGCCAAGTATATCGGCGGTGCCGCGACCGGTTCTTGGCGTCAACTCGCGAACCTTTTCGACCAGGATCTCATCCTTCTGGCTCATACTTTCGCCTCCGTATCGGGTTCGGCTTCGACGATCTCGTGACCGGTGATCATCGAGCGAAAATTGCTCCAGCCGGCAAGCAAGACCTGGATGACGTGCACCGCGAAGAACAGAACGAACGCGATTGTCAGCCAAAAATGGATCCAGCGTGCCCATTGATAGCCGCCAAACGCAGCGGTCAACCACGCGAGCTGCGTCGGTTTGTAGATGGCAAGGCCTGTGAGGAGCGAGCCGGCTCCCATCACGATCACGCTCGTGTAGGCGATTCGCTGAGCGTCGTTGTATTTGCCCTGCGGCGGCTTATCTTTGATGACGTGAGCGTCGTGGAGAGCGACTAGCGGAGCGCGTTTGAATGATGATGGTACCGGCAATATCGACCGCCATTCGCCCGACACAATGGTGTAGATTACATACGCCACACCATTTATGGCGAAAAGCCACATAAAAAAGAAATGCAGCTGCAGGCCCTCGGCGAGGCGAAACGGGATGCCGAAAAATTCGTTGAACCAGGGCGGAAAAAATTTGAAAAGCTCGTAGTTGCCGATCCATATCGAGTAAACGGGATTGGCCCAGTAGATCAGCATCCCGCTCCAGATCATCAATGTGAGAAGCGGAAAATTGACCCAGTGCAGCCAGCGGACGGCGAGCGGATGTTTGTTTTCGAGCTGTTTGGCCATGTTCGCGTGACTAACGGGATTATAATGTATCTGCAGCGGAATACATCAGTTGTTCTATGAATCTAAAGCACGGCCAAGGCCGAAATATTCCTTGAGTTATGAAACATATACTTTTTTTCGCACTGGCACTCATTTCGGTTTCAATGTTTTCGTCAACGGCATGTCAGCAAAAGACCGCAATCGCCGAAGTAACACCTGAGCCAACACCCAAGACCGCGACAAAAGCGGCGTCGAACCCGTCGGACGACGTTTTCGACGGCAACAAAGTAGTCAAGACCGACGCCGAGTGGAAGGCGTTGTTAACACCGGCAGAGTTTCACATTCTTCGCGAGGAAGGCACAGAAACGGCGGGCACGGGCGAATACGCCGACCATCACGAGGACGGCACATATTATTGCCGTGCCTGTCATCTCAAACTTTTTGATTCGAAAACAAAATTTGAATCGGGCACCGGCTGGCCGAGCTTTTATCAGCCGATCAATAAGAAGAACGTCGCAGAAAAGGAAGACAAGGAGTATGGAATGATGCGTGTCGAGGTCGAATGTGCCCGCTGCGGTTCACACCTAGGCCACGTATTCGATGACGGGCCAAAGCCGACCGGGCTGCGGTATTGTATGAATTCGGCCTCGTTGAAGTTTGAGAAGGCGAAATAAGCGCGTTTTGCCTATCCCTTCTTAAGCCGAAAGATCGGATAGACAACAAAAAACAAGCCTAATACAACCTCTGACCAGCGACCGAACCCGTGGCCGCTGGGTAAAAGACCATCCGTCGTAGCCGCACTGGCCAGGAACCAAATTCCAACGAGCAGCATAAGTATCCAGAGTGCTTTCATCACCAATTCACCTTGCCCTCCTGCGTCGTGTCTATCTGCGTCAATTCGACGCCCTCGTTGTAGAAAAAGATCTTCATGTTGTCGAAGAGAAACTGATGCGAATCGGGGTTCGATACGTCGAGGCCAAAGTGGTTGATAAGCTGCTTTTGCTTCTCCTGCCACTCGGCCCAGCAGCCTTTGCACATCTCAGCACCGATCTGTTGCCCAAGCTCGGTAGGGATCGGAGCAAACCCGAGCGGCTCCGTCTTCTGACCACAACGTCCGCACGTAAATTTTTCACTAAATAAAGGCATAAGAGTATTAGCCACAGATTAACACAGATATACACGATTCCCAGAGAACTGCGCAGTAGCAAAGATATCTTTTAATTTCTGGTAATCGGAGTTATACTCGCGCCGATGAGAACTATGCTCCTCCGACCTTTTGTTTTTCTAACTGCGTTCGCTATCGGCTCGGTTCTTGTCTTACTTTTGCAAGTCGATGCCGTGACAGACACGGATCTAGTAGATGTAGAGTCACACGAGGTGATTGTTGCTCCCATTTTAGATACTGGTGCGCTTGAGCTGGATGGGTCTCCGGAACCAGAATTTGCCAAGCCGTCTCCGCCGTCGCCCGATGGTGCATATTTTCCTATAAAAGAGAGGGGTTTTGAAGAAGATACCGCTCTTGTTATGAGCTTTTTTGATTGGGGCAACAGCGGATCGATCAAGATACGTAACAAGTTTATCGACAGCGATGTATCGGTTGATAAATCCGGCAAGGTTAGGATGGAGACAAACAAATCAAGAGGCTCATATTACGTATTCGAGGGGAAATTTCTCAAAAACGGATTTGAGACCAGATTCGAGGACGGTGACACCGTACTGACCGGAACTCTCAGCAAATACAGGGCGGGTAAAAAGGTTTCTTCCCTAACTTCAGAATATCTTTTCGCTTCGGAAGTCTGCGCGTGGAACTCCAATAACCAACCACCGGGCGGTTTCGTTGACTCTCAGTACCCCTGAGCTAACCGTATCGCCTCGAGCACGTCGGCGTCGCTTGGTTTGAAGAGGCTGACGGCCTGGACTTTGTGATAAGCGATCTTGCCCTCTTTGTCGATCACCACCACCCCGCGAGCCGCGCGGCCCGGGATCCAGGATTTCATATCATAAGCCGCCGAGACCTTGCCGTCTGGGTCAGAAAGCAAACGCAGCGGAAGCTGATTCTTCTCCGCAAACCCGCTGTGCGACTCGACCGAGTCCGTCGAGATCCCCACAACCTCCGCCCCCGTCGCCTGATACTCCGACCAATGATCTCGCACACTGCATAGCTGCGCCGTACAAACCGGAGTGTTGTCACCGGGATAAAAGAGCAGCACGACGGTGTGTCCTTTGTAATTACTCAATGTCCAGTCGTTTCCTTCGCCGTCAGATAGTGTGAAATCGGGTGCAGAGTCGCTTATGTTCATTCTATCTCCAATTAACTGAAAATTTCCTCCAGGTCTCTGGCACCATGGATCACTCGCACAATTGCGATCTTTCCCGCCCACAATCTGTAGAAGATAAGATAATTTCCTTCCGGAAAGCTGCGGATATCTTCCTTCAGTTCCGGCCTTCCACGTCCCGCGTTCGCATTATCGGCCAGCATCTCGAAGAGATCTATCAACCGATCATAAAAGGCCAGTGCTGCACTGAAATTGTCCGACGCAATATAGGCCAAGATTTCACTAATATCTTCGTCAGCCTCGTGGGGAATGATGTACTTAGGCATTTTGCGGCTTTAGCTTGAGCAAACGCCCCTTTATCTCCGCCATCACCTCGCCACCATCCCTGAAGCGTCCGGCCTCGAGATCGTCGATGCCTTTTTGAATTTCGTTGCGCAACGCCGCAAGCTTTAGTTCGAGCATTTCGTCACGCTGCTGCAGAAGGCGCAATCCCTCACGAACGACTTCGCTCGCCGAGTTGTATAAACCGCCTTTCACCTTGAGTTCAATAATACTTTCTAGTTCTGGTGTTAGAGAAACATTCATAACAACCTCTTCATTACCCGACTGAGATGATAGCAAAGACTGGCCATAATAACAATCTTTGTTATTGTTGGTAATCGCGAATATCCTTAAACGGCCTTTCCGCGTCCGTAAAATCCGGCCGGTAGTAGTGTGAGGCCGATTCGTATTCCTGCATAAAGCCTTCCTCCATACCGAGATCGTTAAGCAGCGACACGGCCTCGAACCATTCACCCTCGGAGATGCGGCGGGATAAGAGGATGTATCGCTCGTCGGTCGCGGCTTTGTTGGTGGCGTAGTATTGGGCCATGAGGGAGATGGCGGTTTTGGGTGAAAGTTCGTCGCGGATCCAACGGAGGTTGGATTCGATATCGGCGATGCCGTTTGGCAGGACGAGCAGGCGGATCATGAGGCCGCGTTCGAGCAACGGAGGCGTTGCGGACGAGGGCGTCCGCGTTCCGAAAACCAGTTCGTCGCCCATTTGGCGGTGCATTTCCTTGATCGCGGCACGGGCGTGTTCTTTGTAATCGCGCACCTTTGAGTATTGAAATCCCGCACCGCTGTCGGCGTATTTCAGATCGGGCAGGTAGATATCGACGATGCCGTCGAGCAATTTCAAAACCTCGACCGAGTCGTAGGCGTTTGTGTTGTAAACGATCGGCAGCGTCAATCCCTGCCGTGCCGCGAGCAGTATAGCCCGAGCCATCTGCGGAGCGAAATGCGTGGGCGAGACAAAGCCGATGTTGTGACAGCCGCGATCCTGCAGCTCGAGCATCATGTCGGCGAGGCGTTCGTGCGTGACCTCATTCTTTTTTTGTTCTTTCCAGGTTTGCGAGATCTGATAATTCTGGCAATAGACGCAGCGGAGATTGCAGTTGCCGAAGAAGATGTTGCCCGCACCGTGCGTGCCGCTTAGACACGGTTCTTCGCCGAAGTGGGCGGTGTAGCTCGAGACGATCGGCAGTCGGCCTGAGTAGCAGGCGGCGATCTCGTCTTTTAGACGATCGTTGCCGCAGTCTTTTGGGCAGATAGTGCAGGAGCGCAAGAGCTTTTCGAGAGCCAAAACGCGCCCTTCGAGTTTATTCTCCGCTAAGAGTGTCAGGTACCTTGCGCTTGCCATCTTTTATTCTCGCGAGCTTCATGCCGCCGCTCTTGCCGTGGCGTGTATATTTGATCGCGACCTCGCGAGGCGCGACCTTGCGGGCAAGTTCCCAGGTAAAATCCATCTCGGCATTTACAGTCGCGGTCGCCATCCGCGTCTCGCGGATCATCAAGACCGTACCAACGAAAAGAAACATAATGCCAACAATGCCGATCGGTATCGGGAGCCAGCGATAGGTATTAAATATCGCCGCGATCGCGATCGTCACGCTGCACAGCACAAACATGCCGAGGCCGTAATAGAACGTTTCCATGGCACGCTGCAAGATCCTCGCACGGCTCGTGACCTTGTCGAGCAGATCGACCATTACCTCAACGCGCTTGTCATAAAGCGGCACGTCGTCCTTATCTTCGAGATAGATCAGCTCGCTGAGGCGTTCCTCGAGTTGGCGAACACGATCGATCACACGTCCGAGCCGCGTCGAGGTCGACAGGACAAGCGAGCCCGTCGCCGATATCAACAATGCCGGCGTGACCATTGCCGTCAGAAATTCGATGGTCGAATTGAGGGCATCGGGATTTATGAGGTCATTGCCAGCCATACGGCATATTCTACCGCAGAGACGCTGAGACGCAGAGGGAAGAAGCTGTGAAGTAAGGAGGAATCGTTAAATCGTTGAGATTTCCTGATGATTAAGTTCTCTCAGCGTCTCTGTGTCTCCGCGGTTCATAGCTTGTTAAGAACCCGCTCGACCTCGCGGCCCATGCGGCCGGTGGCCATGAACCACATCATTTTGAAATCCGAGATGAACGACCAAAACGGATATTTGAAACTGGCGGGTTTGTTTTTCTCGACAACGAAGTGGGCAAACCAGGCAAATGCGTAACCGACAATGAAGAAGACAGGGAAGAAATACCATTGGCCGCGCGCGGCGAAAAAGACGAGCAGCAAGATCCCGAGCGACGTGCCGACAAAATGCAGCAGACGCGTCATTGGCAGGCTGTGTTCCTGCACGTAAAAGTCCCAGAATTCTGCGTAGGTTTTGATCATCTATCGAATGGCAAATAGCCTGGCTACCGGATTGCCTGCATTCGGATTATTCTCACTATAATCAATATTCAAAGATCGGCAAAGCGTCGCGGCGATCTGATTTTGGTAGATGGTTTCCGAATCTTTCCATTCACCTCTCAGGCTGACCGTCGGGCCGACAAAAGCCATCCAGATATACTGAACACTCGGACCTGTTGCGGCCTTTGATCGAGGCAGGAATGGTTGAGAAAGTCGGCGGCAAGAAAACCGGACGTTACAGTTTGCGCAAACGAGGAGAAAGTCTTGAGTCTGGAGTCAACTGATAACTGATATTGGTCAGTTTGCCATGCGGGAGCGGGCGTCGATGTCTGGAAGTTCGTCGACAGCGATCTCGCGGACGAGGGCCTCGTCGCGGTTAGTGATGCTGCGGAGGACTTTGCCCGCTGGAGCAAGCTCGACGCGGGATGTTAGGACACGCGAAACGCGTTTTGGTAAGAATTTTGGAGCGATGTTTGCGATCGAGTCGGCAAGAGCGACAACGTCGCCGCCGCCCGACCAGTGCTGCCTTACGACCGATTCGTCGGTGCGATTAACAAGCCGCAGCAGCGTCAGTGCGACCACGTACAGATCATCGACCTGTCCGATAAACGGGAAAATGTCCGGGATAAGATCCAGCGGCGAGATAACATAAACGATCGCGGCGATAAATAGTGCTTTTTCCGCGGTCGGCACGCGCGCGTCTTTGAGCAGCCGGCCAAGCAGCATCACCATATTTGGCAGAAACATCAAAAAGTTGCGCAGGCGGCCTTTCATCGCCGATTTTTCACGCCGCTTCATCTTTGTATTTGGCTTGGCTATGTTGCTCATTTTTTGTCCGTGCCCTCAGTCTAATAACGACCGCAGCTTTGTGCAAGTTTCGCCTTGTTTGGTTGTATGGTAAATTCTGTTCTGAGTGCAAGCTTTAGCTTGTTCTTACGTTTGCCGGAGACAAGCTAAAGCTTGCGCTCTGAACTCAAACCTATGATCCTCCAAAAGATCCGCGAGAGAGCGGCGGCCGATCCGCAGCATATTATTTTGTCCGAGGGCGAGGACATTCGTACGGTCCAGGCCGCGGCCATTTGTGCGGCCGAGCGCATTGCAAAGATCACGATCCTGGGTAATGAAGAAGGGATCCGCTCGCTTGCGTCCGAGTCCGGTTCAAATCTGAATGGCGTCGAGATACTCGACCACCGCAAATCGCACGATTTCGGAAAGCTCGCCACGCTCTATCATCAAATGCGTGTCTCGAAAGGCATCACTCTCGAGGAAGCCGAACAGACCGTAAAAGACCCGCTTTATTTCGGCAACCTGATGGTCCGCGAAGGCAAGGCCGACGGTTCGGTCGCCGGAGCGACAAATACGACCGCACACACAGTCGCCGCTGCTCTCCGTTGCATTGGTGTACGGGCGGGAATGAAAACGGTATCGAGTTTTTTCCTTATGGTTGTGCCGGATAAGAAATTTGGAGCTGGGGGCGCGATGATCTACGCTGACTGCGGCGTCGTTATCGATCCGAACTCGCAAGAGCTTGCCGAGATCGCGATCGCCTCAGCCGATTCGTGCCGCGCGTTATTGCAGGTCGAGCCACGTGTTGCGATGCTCTCTTTCTCGACAAAAGGCAGTGCCAAACATCAACTGATCGAAAAGGTTGTCGAGGCAACAAAGACCGCGAAAGCCCGAATGCCCGAACTCGCCATCGACGGCGAACTCCAGGCCGACGCCGCCCTGGTCCAATCCGTCGCCGCCTCAAAAGCTCCCGGCTCCGAAGTCGCGGGACGCGCCAACGTTCTCATCTTCCCCGATCTGAACGCCGGCAACATCGCCTACAAACTTACCGAACGCCTCACCGGCGGCACCGCCATCGGCCCGATCCTTCAGGGCCTCGATCGTCCGTGCAACGATCTCTCCCGCGGCTGCAAAGCAGAGGACATCGTCGACGCCGTCGCGATCACCGCTGTTCAGTCGCAGGCCAGAAAAGTAACATAGGAATTAACATCACGTTTGCACACGCCGCCGAGGTGATTAGAGGCAGAGATCAATGCCTTCGGCCCATCGGCATTCTAGTTGCCCGCTCCAAATTTCTCCTCGTACTTGCTAGCTTTCAAAAATGCACTAAAATCCTTTATCTCCAAAATATCCTTCACCGCCTGCTTTTTGTCGGCCGCGTTCTTGTAATAAGCCTCCGCGATCTTGTAGCCCATGTAATAGCCGAGATCAGCCGGCCTGTCCGTGATCTTTCCTCCGTTATATAGCCATAGTGAGGAGTCATTCGTGGCCATCGACCGTTTTAGTTCGAGCCACAAATCCCGTTCTTTCTGGTTGCCGTAATCATGAAGGTGGTGGTTGATGTGTTTGCCAGCGATGAGCTCAGCGATGAAATCCGCACTGCCCTCACCGATCACCGAGTTGAGCAGCGCACGATCACCCTTCGGAAACTTTTGCTGATAATGGATCAATTCATGGGCGACAATGTAGGGAATCTCGTCGATCGGTTTGAGCACCTTTTTGTGCCATTCGCTCAGCTCGTCTTTGGGCGTAGTCGGGGTCATGCCATACATCTCGACACCGATCAGCAATGCGTTTTCGGTGAAAGTGCCGCCCGAATTCATCCTGCCGATGATCAAGTACACTTCCGGAAACACCGCGTCAGGATAGATCTCCTTAAGCTTGCGAAATGCAGAACGCATCGGTTCTTTGAATGTGTGTGCCTTTAGCGAGACCTCGCGGAGCGATGCGTAATATTTAGGCCGGGCTTCGATGGTATCTACCAGTTCGCAAGATGAGCCAATGCGTATTAGTGTGAAATCCTTTAAGCCGATACTGCCCTTTCGAATGTACTCATCGCGAAAAACATAAAGACTGTTGTCGGGCTTTGCCTTGTCGTATGCCTTCCAAAACAAGTCGATGTCCGAAGATACGATCTCTACTGCATTCGGATCGGTGTTGAGCGGCTTTTTCGCCTGAAGTGACTGGGCCGTGACTGAGATCGATCCCGTAATGACAGAAACAAGAAAAAGTACAAGAGCATGTGCGCGTTCCATGTGAAACCTCTTCGATTCTACTTTATTGATTTAGGGGCTAATCAACAAGATACATTTAAGGGCAGGTTTTTGACAAGCAAATTGAATTTTTAAGGCTCAACAAAAGTAGCACTGCGTTCTGTACTTTTCTGTTTTTAGCGCTTTCCTTGTATAATCCGAAGTTTGTTGAACAGGCGCCAAAAGGCAACCTGTGGCGAAGCGCCAGAATCCAACTGCTAGTAAAAATCCGACGTTGAAACGCCGTATTTGTTGGTTTATTCTATTGCTGATCGACAAGTAGCACGGCAAACCAAAAGCTTTTCGAAGCTTTTTAATTTGCACCAAGGAAAGGTTTCGCTCTTTATGAAAAGGTTAATCGCACTCGGATCAGTAGTATTGGCTCTTGCCATATCGGCTCTCCCGGCCAAGGCAGCAAGCCACGATAGTGCGAAAAAAGATACTCCGTCGGCTATTAAAGCACAGCAGATCGTCGAGAGCGTTGACATTCAGGGCAACCGCCGTCTTCGTGACGAAGACCTGCTCTATTACATCAAGACGCGTGCCGGCGACGTTTACGATCCTGCGGCGCTCGAACGCGATCTCAAAGAACTGCTTTCGCTGAATTTCTTTGACAAGACGGCGACTCGCGTTTTGACCGAGGATGGCATTCGCGGCGGCGTCAATGTGATCTTTGAGGTACGCGAGCTGCCGATCATTCGTGACCTGCAATTTAAAGGAACCAAGGCGCTCGCAGAATCTGACATTCTTAAGAAGTTTCGCGAGGACCGAGTCGGTGTGTCGAAAGAGTCGGTTTACGACCCGGTCAAGTCTCGTGCGGCGACCCGAGTTTTACGCGAGATGCTTGCGTCAAAGGGTTACCCGAATGCAAAGGTTACCGTTACCGAAGAAGAGGTTTCAGCCACCTCGATCGCCATCATCTTTAACATCGAGCAGGGCAACCGCTCGCGTATCGTCGAGATCGATTTTGAGGGCAATCAGCATTTTAAGGATGGCGAGCTGCGAGACGCTCTGACATTGGTAAAGGAAACCGGCCTGATCTCACGCGTCAAGGGCATGGACATTCTCGATCTGAGAAAACTGCAATACGATCTGGACCGTAATGTCAGGACATACATGTGGTCAAAGGGTTACTTTCAAGCTCGGGTCGGCGAACCGGAAGTCGAGGGTCTTGGCTACAAACGCACCGGGTTTCCGATCCTCAAAGCCTTTCCGATCCCGCTGCTGACGTCTAAGGACGATACGCTTAAGATCCGCGTGCCAATTACTGAGGGCCGTGTCTATCGCGTGGGCGAGGTAAAAGTAATCGGCAATTCGATCTTTTCCGAGCAGCAGATCCTCGGGTACATTGGTTTGAAGAAAGGTGAGATCGTCGATGGTAAGCGTCTTCAGGAAGCGATCTACGAAGACCTCAAAAAAGTATACGGCGGGCAGGGATTTGTTCAGTATACGGCCGAACCCGAACCGCAATTCCAGGACAGCCCGACAAATCCGAATGAGGGCATCGTCGATATCACGATCACGATCGACGAGGGCAAGCAGTTTACGCTTCGCCGCCTCGAGTTTACCGGCAACACATTTACCCGCGACAAAGTGATGCGGCGGGAATTCCTCATTAACGAAGGCGATATCTACAACTCAAATTATCTTGAGATATCGGTCGCCCGGCTAAATCAAACGCAATATTTTGACCCGATCGAAAAAGATCAGGATGTCGAGATCCGCACCGATGAAGAGAAAGGCGACGTTGACCTGATCGTTAAAGTAAAAGAAAAAGGCCGTCAGCAGATCTCGTTTAACGGCGGCTTGTCGGGTATCGGCGGTTCGTTCTTCGGTCTCGAGTATTCGACAAATAACCTGGCCGGAACCGGCGAGATCCTGTCATTCAATCTGGGTGCCGGTAATCGCCAGCAGAGCCTACAGTTCACATATCAGCAACCGTATTTCCGCGACCGGCCTATCTCAGTAGGACTTTCCGTATTTGCCAGCCGATACAAATTCTTCGGCGAAGGCACGTTTCTCACGCAAAACCCTGATATCCTGAATGACCTTTATAATCCCTATGGATCGGTCGTGACTGACGAGGCTAATCTATTTACTCAGACGACCTACGGCGCAAATGTTTTTGCGACGGCCCCGCTATCGGAACTATTCTTTAAGAAGCGAAGATTTACGCAGTTCTCGCGAGTGGGCTTGACCTACCAGATTTCTGCTACCAGCATTGCGGATCCTGAGGTCAATCAATCGGCAGATCCGGCAGCGACGATCCCGGTCATCTATCGCCAACCTAACATCTTGACGAGTCGCGTCACCGGCACCTTTGTGTACGACACGCGCCGGCCGGCGGCAAACGGAATCGATACAAATGGCGGCAGTTCGCTGTCTGCGTCGATCGCATTTGCAGGGCTCGGCGGCGACGTCAGGACCTATCAGCCAAATATTACGTGGTCGCACTTCATTCCCGTCAGAAATAAGAAATCCAAGAACCCGCACATTCTGGCGTATCGAGTTCAGGCGGGCACGATTGGTACGTGGTCGGTGACCGACAAGATCCGCAATGCGAACTCGATCTCGTTTGTCGGCGGCGTTCCGGCTTATGAACGCTACTACCTCGGCAGCGAGAATGATATTCGCGGATACAACTCGCGTTCGATCGGACCGGTTGCTCCATTTGATACGTATATTACGAGTAGGAATGTGGTCGTCGCAACGAATGCGTTTGGAACGGCAGACACTAATACAGGCCTTCCGGCCCGCGACACAGACGAACTTAAGACTCTTGGCGAAGTTACCGGATTTGGTGGTGCAAACCCGGCGTTATTTTCGCGAAACTTCCGGTTTATCGGCGGCGATACGCAGCTTCTTGCTAATGTCGAGTACCGAATGCCGGTCTTTGGGCCTGCGACGTTAGCCGTTTTCGCTGATGTCGGTTCGGTATTTAACCTTAGGAAAACGGGACAGCAGGTTATCAACAGCGAGTTTTTACAGGATGAATCTTTTCTAGGCGCCGGACGTCTCACAGCCCTGGGGCTTATCAATACGCCGGTGCTCGAGAGTAGTTTTGGATCTGTCCTTTACTATCGCGGCCGCGTGATGACCAAGACCGACTATATCAATGAGTTTTGCCGCGGCAACCGGTTTGGCTGCCCTTCGAGTTTGTCGCCTCAGATCCAGCAGTTTTATCTTCGTGGCGAGGTGCAGCAGAATTCAGTACTGGGTGTCGATACGGCCAAATTTAGCAAGCTCAAGGATTTTAAAGCCAGTGTTGGTGTTGAGCTTCGCGTACAGGTCCCGGTCGTGAATGTGCCGTTCAGATTGATCTATTTTTACAATCCAAATGCGAAGTTCGGTTTTACCGAGGAATTACCCGGGATCTTTTTGCCGGGCAAACGCAACGGATTTAGATTCACGGTGGGCCGTACATTCTAGAAGTGAAAATTGACAAAGAATAGGCATTTAATTACTATTGCCTTTCTTTTTTTGAAACGTAAAGCAACAGTTTGCGTAGATTTTGTTTCAAAGGAATATGATCTAAAGGGGAAGGATCGCCTTTCCGTAAGTTTAAGGAGTTTTACAAGATAATGAAAAGAATTACCTCGCTCGCCGTCAGCTTTGTATTTGCGGCATTTTTTGCGGTCTCAGCGTTTGCACAGGTGCCGGCTGTCACAAAGATCGGTTGGATCGATACCGGGGCATTTGGCGACGAGAAAGCAGGCGTCACTAAGTACGTAAATGCTCTCAAGGCTCTCGATACCGAGTTTAAGCCGCGAGTTACCGAGCTGCAGACGCTTGATACGAAGCTAAAGGCGATCGCTACTGAACTCGAGAATATGCAGAAAAATACTGCGGTGCCGATCAATCAGGCGACCGTTGCCGCAAAGCAGGAAGAAGGCCAGCGTCTGCAGCGTGAGCTTGAGTTCAAGCAAAAGGATGCTGAGGCAGCGTTCACTGCTCGCAGAACTGCGGTTCTTGGCCCTATCACCGCCGATCTCGGCAAGGCGATCCAGGAATTTGCAAAGCAGAAAGGCTATTCGGTGGTGCTGGACATCGCCGCGATGGCGACGGCAAATGCGATCCTTGTATTAGAACCGTCGGCCGATATCACCAAGGAATTCGTCGCATATTACAACACACGCCCGGCGACAACGGCTACGACTGTGGCGCCTAAGTAAGTTCCTGCGGGCAGGATCTACATCGAGGCCAGACGAGACTTGCTCTCTTCTGGCCTCAACATATTTATTACGGAGAGCATTTGGTCATGAGAAGTTCTGTTTTTATTTTGGTTATCTCTTTTCTGTTTTTGACGGCCGCGAATTCCTCGTTTGCGCAGGTCCAACCGGCGGCTGCATCTAAGATCGTGGTTGTTAATACAGCGGCATTTTTCGATGAGAAGGTCGGCATTACTCGGATCGTGGCGGCATCCAAGTCGCTGACCGCCGATCTGGCGCCCAAGCGCAACGAACTGCAGCAGATGATCAATCGAATCGAGATCTTGAAAAAAGAGATCGATGTCCTTCGCGCCGATTCAGCCAAGGGAGTGCCGATCAATCAGAATGCCTATCAGGTGAAGGTCGACGAATTTGAACGGCTGCAGCGAGAGGGCAAGTATAAAGAAGATGAATACAACGCCCTGGCTCAGAGGCGTCAGAATGAGATCGTCGGCCCGGCTTATTCGGACGCGCTAAAGGCGCTCGGCGAATATGTAAAGTCAAAGGCATACGGGATCGTTTTTGACGCCTCGAAGGATCAAAACGGGATACTGATCTTTGCCACCGAGCAATTCGACATTACAAAGGATTTTATTGCGTTCTACAATTCGCGGCCGCCGACAGCTATTACATCGGTTCCGAAGTAATTTACCGCAAAACGCACTTTCCTGAGGCCGGTGAAATTGCCTTTTACCGGCTTTTTATGTTTTCATTTCGTTGAAGTTATGCCTATTCTCGATTCGCTTGGAATTCAGGAAATACTGCCGCACCGATATCCGTTCCTTCTGGTTGATAAGATCATCGAGCTTGAACCGCGAATTCGCATCGTTGGAATCAAGCAGGTGACGATCAACGAACATTTCTTCGCGGGCCATTTTCCCGGTGCTCCGGTCATGCCCGGCGTGCTGCAGATCGAGGCGTTGGCGCAAGTCGGCGCTATTCTGGCCTTACGCGAATTTGAGAACCGCGACGAAAAGATACCTTTCTTCAGCGGTATCAACGACGCGAAGTTTCGCCGGCCGGTGGTTCCCGGTGACACGCTAAGGTTAGAAGTGACGGCCTTACGCATTGGGAGCAAGGTGCAAAAGATGCGCGGTGTAGCGTCTGTCGATGGCCAGGTAACGGCTGAGGCAGAAATATTGTGTATTCTGGCTGACCGCAAAGACGTTAAGGAGTAGTTGATTATGGACCCCTCAAAAATGACGACGCAGGAATTGATGATGTATGCCGCGCTTTTCAATGCCGGAATTGGATTCATCTTTGGGCTCGTTCCGCTTATACTCGGGTTTGTTAAGGGCAAGGTCAAGAATGGTGTTTTTGGTTTCTTGGCGTGCCTCGTCGGCGGTGCGCTCCTTGGCGTCATTCTGTCGATCCCGGCAATGATCTTTTTCTCATGGATGATCTTGCGGGGCGGAAAGGCAGCTCCAGTCGAAGTCGTCGTCGTCAATCAAGCTCCGATCGACGTTTCTGTAGATAATAATCAGGAATAGCAACCTCCAGCATGTCAAAGTTTGTTCACGAAACCGCGATAATCGCTGCAGGTGCAGAGATCGGCGAGAATTGCAATATCGGCCCATTCTGTACAATTGGGGCCGAGGTTCGGCTTGGCGACGGTGTGCGGCTTGATTCGCATGTCGTTGTTGACGGGAAAACCTCGATCGGTGACGAAACTCACGTTTTTCCCTTTGTCTCTATCGGTTTAGGCCCGCAGGATCTCAAGTATGCTGGCGAACCGACCGCGACCGAGATCGGCAAACGAAACCACATTCGCGAATTCGTTACCATTCACCGCGGCACGACGGGCGGCGGCGGTGTGACGCGTCTCGGCGATCGAAATCTGCTGATGGCTCAAGCTCACGTCGCCCACGATTGCCAACTCGGCAACGATATCATCATGGCAAATGCCGCGACGCTCGCCGGCCACGTCGAGATCGCCGATAGGGCAAGTATCGGCGCATATTCCGGAGTTCATCAGTTCTGCCGTATTGGCCTCGAGGCGTTTGTCGGCGGCTACTCTGTTGTCGTTAAAGATGCTTTACCCTTTGCGATCATTCAGGGAAATCACGCCAAGTGCTACGGAATGAACCGCCTCGGAATGAAACGCCGCGGTTATCCGAAAGATACAACGGAAAAGCTGAATCACGCGTTTCACCTCTTACTATCTTCCAAATTGAATACCACCCAAGCACTTGAGAGCATTCGCAGCGAAATATCAGACTGTCGCGAGGTCGATATTCTCGTCGATTTTATCGAGACCTCAAAACGGGGCGTGGTGAAGTGACGAAGGGCAACTTTTGACAGCCATCACTTTCGACGCCGTTTGAGTTCTTCGAGGACATCACCTATCGAAACATCTTTTGCCCGCATCAATATCAAAAAATGAAACAGTAGATCGGCGGCCTCCGATCTAAATTTGGCCCAGTCGTCGTCCTTCGCCTCGATCACAAGTTCGATGGCTTCCTCGCCCACCTTTTGGGCGATCTTGTTTATCCCCTTTTCGAATAGGCCCGCGACGTATGAAGTATCATTCTTTTCGCTTTTTCGATCGTCGATGACGTTTTCGAGCTGAATTAGAAAGTCAGTCGGTTCTCTTTTTGCATTCGTTTCACCAAAACAAGTCGCCGCGCCCGTATGACAGACCGGGCCCGCAGGCCGAGCCGCGATCAACAGCGTATCCTCATCGCAATCCGCTCCTATAGAAATGACCTCAAGATAATTTCCGCTCGTCTCGCCTTTGGTCCAAAGCTGCTGACGGGAACGCGAGTAGAACGTTACACGGCCAGTTTCCTGTGTTTGGTTGAGGGCTTCTTCGTTCATGAAAGCCATCATCAAAACAGCCCGTGTATCCGCATCCTGAACGATCGCCGGGATCAATCCATCGGCGCATTTTTTGTAGTTTAGATTCATATCCGCACCTCGATCCCCCGCATGTCGAGAAAGGCTTTTAGTTCGGGTATCGCGATCTCACCATAATGAAAAACACTCGCCGCAAGAGCAGCGTCGGCGTTTCCTATAGCAAAGACATCGGCAAAATCATCCACGGTTCCAGCACCGCCAGAGGCGATCACCGGAACACGAACGGCGTTCGAGATCTCACGTGTCAACCCGATCTCAAAGCCGCCTTTCGTTCCGTCGGCGTTCATCGAGGTCAGTAGTATCTCGCCCGCACCAAGGTCAACACCACGTATTGCCCATTCGAGCACACCAAGATCGGTCGCAAGTCGGCCACCATTTAAATAGACCTTCCAGCCGTCGTCGGCCTCTTTCGCATCGATAGCCAGAATTACGCATTGCGACCCAAAATTCGCCGCCGCTTCGCTCAGGATCGAAGGGTCTTTGACCGCGGCTGTATTGATCGAAACCTTGTCTGCCCCACAATCGAGCAACGCCCCGATGTCTTCTACGGTCGATATTCCGCCGCCGACCGTGAATGGAATATTGATCTCCGCCGCCACACGCCGGACGATCTCGGGGAAGGTTTTGCGGCGTTCGTTCGTTGCGGAGATATCGAGGAGAACGAGTTCGTCAGCACCTTCCGCAGAATATCGGGCGGCTAGTTCGACCGGATCGCCGGCATCGCGGAGGCCGAGGAAGTTTGTACCCTTGACCGTTCGACCGTCCTTTACGTCGAGGCATGGGACTATACGTTTAGCCAACATATTTGACGAGGTCCTCCAATTTGATGTTCTGCTCGTAAAGTGCCTTGCCGACGATCACTCCTGAGCAGCCGATGCGTTCCAACTCATCGATATCCGCGATCGACGAAACGCCGCCGCTCGCGATCAGATCGATTTCTGTGATCGCCGCTCTTATCTGCCGATAGAGCTTGAACGCCGGACCTTTCATCGCCCCGTCACTCGCAATGTCGGTGACGAAGGTATTGGTAACCCCTTGCTCGGCGAAGTTTCTGAGAAACGCCAGAACAGGCATAGTCGTGTCAGTTTGCCAGCCATTGATCGCAACCCGGCCGTCGCGGGAATCTGCACCAAGCAGGATCTTGTCACCCCCAAATTTCTCGACCCATGACAAAAAAAGCTCAGGCTGCTTGACCGCAACGCTGCCCACCGTCGCAATCGCCGCTCCGGTCTCAAAAACTGCGGCAACGTCAGATTCCGTCTTTAAGCCTCCGCTAAAATCGATCGTCAGTTTTGTTCCGCTCGCGACCTTTTTCAAAACATGCAGATTAGCCGGAGCTCCAGTGCGGGCCCCGTCCAGATCGACCATATGCAGCCGCCGCAAACCCGCCGCCTCAAAATGTTTAGCCGTTTCTAACGGGTCGTCGGAATATACCGTCTTCCGCGAGAAGTCACCCTGCGTCAGCCTCACGCATTTGCCGCCGATCAGATCCATTGCTGGAATAATTTCGATCATATTTCCCCTTACTATCCACTAACCACTTGTCACTATCCACTGAATAAAACCGTTTTCTCCAGTGAATAGTGACAAGTGGATAGTGGATAGTTTCATACTCATAACGCAAGAAAATTCGCTAGAATCACTTCCCCGACCGCACCCGATTTTTCCGGGTGAAACTGTATCGCATGAAAATTGTCAACGCCGATCGCGGCACTGAATTTCTGTTCGTATTCGCATGTTGCCGTGGTGCTCTCTCCGGTTTCGACATAATAGCCGTGGACAAAATAAACCCTTTCGCCATCGGCAACGCCCTCAAATAGTGGTGAATTTAGCTCTGAGATCCGGTTCCATCCTGTATGCGGTATTTTTAGGGTGTCCGATTCGAATCGACATACGCGATAAGGCAAGATGCGCAAACATTCCGTATCGTTCTCCTCCGAGGTTTCGCACATCAACTGCATCCCTAGACAAATTCCCAAAACGGGCTGCTTGAGCGAACGGATCACCGCATCGAGATCGCGATCCCGCAAATATTTCATCGCCGTCGAAGCCTCGCCGACGCCCGGAAAAACGACTTTATCCGCAGCCCGCAATTCGTCCGCATCGTCCGTCACCAAAGGCGCGACGCCGAGTCGGATCAACGCGTTCGCGACCGAGGCCGTGTTTCCGGCGTTGTATTTCACTATCGCAACTCTCACAAAACTCCCTTTGTTGTCGGCAACTGACTCCCTTCACGGTGGATCGCCATTTTTATCGCCTTTGCAAAGGCCTTAAAGATCGCCTCGATCTTATGGTGCTCGATCGTCCCCTCGGCCTTGATATTCAGATTGCACAAAGCCTTGTCCGAGAACGATTTAAAGAAATGAAAGAACATCTCCGTCGGCATCTCGCCGATCATCTCGCGTTTGAATTCGGCATCCCAAACGACCCAGTTCCGCCCGCCAAAGTCGATGGCGACTTGTGCCAGACAATCATCCATCGGCAAACAAAACCCGTAACGCTCCATCCCGCGTTTGTCCGCGAGCGCGAGCGAAAATGCTTCACCCAGCGTGATGGCGACGTCTTCGATCGTGTGATGCTCGTCAATATGCAGATCACCCTTCGCCGAGATGTTCAGATCCAGCCCGCCGTGACGGGCAAGTTGCTCTAACATGTGGTCGAAGAACGAGATACCGGTCGAGATCGACGAAATACCACTGCCGTCGAGGCTCAATTCGACCGTAATTTCGGTTTCTATTGTCTTGCGAGTATGCGTAACGCGTCGATCCGGAGTACGCAGCAGTTCATAGATCTCGCTCCAGTCATCTACAGAAAACGCATCCTCACCTTCGAGCGGAAACGACGGATTCCTGATATAGATCGCCTTCGAGCCAAGATTTCTTGCCAACTGAACGTCCGTCGACCGGTCGCCGATGACGTACGAATTTGCGAGGTCGTATTCGCCCGTCAGATACTTGGTCAACATCGCCGTACTAGGCTTCCGCGTTGGAGCGTTTTCGTGTGGAAACGTGCGGTCAACAAATACATCCGCAAACTCTATTCCTTCGTCAGCCAATGCTTGGATCACAAAATTCTGAGCCGGATGGAATGCTGTCTCAGGAAAGCTCTCCGTGCCAAGACCATCCTGATTTGTCACCATCACGAGCAAAAAATCAGTCTCGCGAACGACCTTCCCCAGATTGGTGATAACACCCGGCAAGAACCGCAGCTTCTCAAGCAGATCGACCTGAAGGTCATCGGGCTCGCGTATGAGTGTTCCGTCTCGGTCAATAAAAAGTACTTTTCTCATCGTTTTTCTCAAAGGCTAATTAATGATTGCTAATTAATAATTAGTAATTATTTTTCGATAGATCTTAGAGCTTGCAGTACTCGATTGTTCTCGGCCGGTGTACCAACCGTTATGCGTAAGCATCCCTCGCAAAGTTCGACATTGCTCCGATCTCGAACGACGATCATTTCGTCGATCAGGTATTTATAGGTAGAGTTCGCATCATCGAGCAGAACCAAAAGAAAATTCGCGTCGGATGGATAGACTCGCTGGACAAAATCAAAATCGCTTAACGAATTTTCTAAACGCGATCGCTCGCCTCTCGCCGTGATGATCCATTCTCTTACGGTCGATGAACTTTCCAAGGATCTGATCACCGTCTGCTGAGCAATGCCACTAACGTTATAGGGCGGCTTTACGCGGTTCATCAGGTTAATGATCTCGCTGCTCGCAAAGGCAAGCCCAACACGGACGCCAGCCATTCCCCAGGCTTTTGAGAACGTTTGTAGTACAACGAGATTTGGCAAAGACTCAAGTTCTGCGAGCAGTGAAGGTTCATCAGCGAAGTCAATATAAGCTTCGTCGACAACGACTATTCCCGTGAATTGCCGGGCGATCTCAAGGATCGATCCGCGACTCATCAGGTTGCCGGTTGGATTATTTGGCGAACAGACAAAGATCAGTTTCGTGGCGCCAGAAATGCCCGCGAGGATAGCCCGCACATCGAGCTGAAAATCCGCTGTCAGGCTCGCTTCTCGGACCGTGACATCATTGATATCTGCTGAAACGCGATACATCCCATACGTCGGCGGGCAAGTGATCACTTCGTCACGACCGGGCTCGCAAAAAATGCGAAACAGCAGATCGATCGCCTCGTCGCTGCCGTTTCCGACAAATATCTGCGACGGCGAGACGCCCTTCATTGCCGCGATCCGATCTTTCAGCTCACGCTGCAGCGGATCGGGATAGCGATTGAGCCCTGCACCCGCAGGCGAGCCAAAGGCGTTTTCGTTCGCGTCGAGAAACACCTCAGCCGAACCCTCAAATTCAGACCTCGCTGACGAGTACGGTTTCAAATTCCGGATGTTATTACGAACGAGGTTTTGCAGATCAAACGTCATCGCCGCCTCCACTCCATTCGCGTCTGATCGCGACGGCGTTTTTGTGGGCGTCGAGCCCTTCCGCGGCTGCCATCGTTTCGATCGTCGGACCGAGGTTTTGAATGCCCTTGGCGGTCAAGCGCTGAAAGGTGATGCTCTTAGTGAAACTCGCGACCGACACGCCGCTGTACGCCCGTGCGGCGCCGCCGGTTGGCAGCGTGTGATTGGTCCCAGAGGCGTAATCACCAGCGCTCTCGCACGAGTAGTTTCCGATGAAGACCGAGCCAGCGTTGACTATTGCCTCGGCGATCTCGTCCGCATTTTCCGAGGCGATTATGAGATGCTCGGACGCGTATGCGTTGAGCAATTCGACACCGTCTTCGAGGGTTTGAACCAAAATTGCTTTCGAATTCTTAATAGCCGCAGCAACGGTCGGCTGGCGCGAAAGAGATTCGATCTGACGATCAACCTCAGCGAGCGTTTCATTGATCACGGTTTCCGAAGGTGAAACCAGAACAACCTGACTGTCAGGACCATGCTCGGCCTGTGACAGCAGATCAGCCGCGACAAACGCTGGAACACAGCTCTTGTCCGCCAATACCGCAACTTCAGACGGCCCCGCGGGCATGTCGATCGCGACTCCGGAACGCAAAACCTGCAGCTTCGCCTCGGTCACGAATTGATTGCCCGGGCCAAAAATCTTGTAGACGGACGGTACAGTTTCCGTTCCATACGCCAAAGCCCCGATCGCCTGCGCTCCGCCGATCTTAAAGACCTTCGTCGCACCGCACAGCCACGCGGTGTAAAGAGTCGTAGGATTGATCTTACCCTCAGTGTTTGGTGGCGACGTGACCACGATCTCTCGGCAGCCCGCGATCTTTGCGGGAATCACGAGCATCAGAACGGTCGAAAATAGCGGAGCACTGCCGGCCGGAACGTACAGCCCCACTTTTTCTATCGCAACATTCTTCTTCCAGCAAAAAACGCCCGGTGTCGTCTCGATTACGTCTCGCTCTCTCTTGCCGACAGCGTGAAACTTCTCGATATTGGCTTTTGCGACCGCGATGGCATTTTTGAGTTCCTGCGAAACAAGTGATTCTGCCTCGAGAAATTCGTCTTCTGTCACCAGAAACCCTTCCATCTCAACCTTGTCAAAATGCCGGGCGCAATGACGCAGGGCCGAATCACCGTGTTCGCGGACGTCTTTGAGAATGTTCGCGACCGTTCGCTCGAGAAAGACGGTGTCTATGGTCGGGCGTTTGAGCATCGCGGCCCAGGTTTCTTTTGATGGGTATTTGATAATTTGCATATTCTTATCTGATCATCTGATCGATCGAGAGTACGAGAATCCCTTCGGCCCCCGCGTTTTTTAAAGCGTCGACGACCTCCCAAAAATCTGTTTCGCTCACTACCGAATGCAGCGAAACCCAGCCCTCGTCAGCGAGCGGTATTACCGATGGGCTTCGCATACCGGGAAGAAGCCGTTGGATCTCGTTGACCTTTTCAACGGGAGCGTTGAGCAAAATGTATTTGTTTTGAGCGGCAGCCTTGACGCTGCGGATGCGGAATAAAAGCTTGTCTAGGATCGCGCTTTGTTCAGCACCGAGATCACGGCGGGTGATCAACACAGCCTCTGACGCCATCACGGTCTCGACTTCGCGCAAACCGTTCGAAAACAGAGTGCTCCCCGAACTCACGAGATCGCAAACAGCGTCTGCCAGACCAATTGACGGAGCGATCTCAACCGAGCCGCTGATCTCGTGAATATCGGCCGAAACACCACGCGAGGCGAAGTAATTACTGAGAATGTTCGGATAACTCGTCGCGATCTTCTTGCCCGATAACTCCGCGAGCTCCGCATATTCAGATCCCTTTGGCACCGCGAGCGACAGACGACAGCGGCCGAAGCCGAGCTTTTCGATCGTCTCGACGGATTTCGGATTTTCGGCGATCACGTTCTCGCCCACGATCCCTATATCTGCGACACCGTCGGCAACGTAGTCCGGAATATCGTCATCCCGCAGAAAAAATATCTCGAGCGGAAAGTTCGCGGCCTCAGCCCGCAGTTTGCCGAGGCCGTTTGAAAAGCCGATGCCGCACTTTCTCAGCAGTCCGGTCGACCCTTCTGATAATCTGCCTGATCTTTGTAAAGCTATCTTTAATTTCATATTGCAAAAAACGACAAAGCGACGCCCATCGAGACTTATTTCGAAGTTTCGCGGCGTTTGAATAAAAACTAATTTACGTTATTGGTTAGAAACGAGTATCAGTTCACGCGCGAATGTGTCGCGTGATGATGATGGAGGTGGTGGATTTGAGTGGTACTCAGATACATCGTTACTACTATTAAAAACACACCCGAATTACTTTTGCAAGAGCCCTGCCAAAAATGGGTATGCTAAAATCGCAAAAGACACTATGGAAGGCCACACAGAAGACGAAGTTTTGCACGATTTTGGCAAACGCATCCAGCGTTGTTACGGCTGTTTTATTGCCTATCACCTTAAAGACATGTATCTCGGCGAAGATGTCACGTTCTTTTGCGAACACTGCAAGGACGAGACGATGTTCCATTTTGACGATTTCTCGAAGCTGTTGGATATTTCAAAATTGAATGAAATGACCGGTGAACATCATCATTAAGGCAGTTCACATTTCCCATCTTGCTCTCATCCTTTAAACTCTAACCGTGGCTGAAGACCCGGGGAATAACAAACAGACCTTTGCCGGCCTTGCAACGCGTCTGTCGCGGCTGTCTGCGGACAAACGGCGGGCGGCACTTGAGATCAGTGCGGCTTTGGCGGGTGTGTCTTTGCGCGTGAGCCGCGAGTTTGTCGAGGCGGTGCCAAAGGCGGCGAAGATACTGTCGGCTGACGACCTGCGTCATTGGGGCGAGTTCGGCCGCCGGCTTGCGATGGGAAGTGCGGATGCTGGTGCCAAGTTTTTTGCCGAGGGCATTGGCGGCCTGAAAGATGTCCCTGAAGGTGCGCGAGCGGCGGTTTTTCAGACCTGCACTCGGCAACTTGTCCTATCGAGTTCGACGGCTCTCGATTCTTTTCATCTCATCCCTGAAATCGCTGCCGCCATTGATGATGGGAAATTACTCACCGATATTTTTGAGCTGGCGGCTGAGATAGCGCAACGATCCGCAAAGCATAGTGCGGATTTTCTAATCCACACGCCAAAGGTCGCAACCTCGATAACGGCGTTCGAAGACCGTCGCGTGGCGGATGCGGTGTTGGTTCTCGCCCGTGATTTTGCCAATCGCACCGGTGGATTGACCGCAGATCTTTGGCAGAATCTACCTGACGCTTTTGAGGGCCTGTTGGCTGAGGCGGCCGTTCGTTTGATGGAAGGGGCGGCAGCGTTTCTCGAATTTGGCGGAAGCGTGACGCTGCATTTTGTCGCATCGGGAAGCAAAGTCCTGGCTGATTCACCGACGGCGTTTGACGATTGGGTAACAGTCTCCCGGGTTGTCGCGAAGCATGGCAACGCGGTTCTGATCTCGTTCCTGCGAGCGACGCCGAAGGTGACAGCGCAGATATCGTCTCGCAAGCGCCACGCTCCTGAAGTTTCGATCCGCCGCGTGTTGCAACTCACAGCCCGAATTGCCGAGACCGATGCTGAGAGTGCACTGGCCGCTTTCAAATCGAGCGCCGGGGCACTCAACAAGGTCTCGATCGAACAATTCGAAGATTGGGTCGAAAACGGCTTGGTTGAGACCGCTAACGGGTCGTCAAAAGCTCGACGGAGCTACTTTGCTCTCGAAACGCGCGAGTCGAACGATCGTTTGCAAAAGACACAAACTGGCTTGTCGCTAGAATCGATCCAGCACGTCCTGCGGCTCTATGTCGAGGCTCTGACCGGCAAGGAGATCGAGATCGCTCCGATCGCTGCGATCCAGCAGGAAAGCCGGATCGGCGATGGCAAGTCGATCTATCTGCCGTCGACGGTGGCGGAATTTTCGGACGATGAGAAAGATTTTCGGCTGTACAAAGTGCTGGCTGCGCACGGTGCAGGACAGATCGAATTTGGCACCTTCGACCGCGATACGGACGAGCTGAAGGCCGCTTACACGGAATTGTCAGAGCTTTTCTCGGCGACCGCAGATCAGATCGATGCGTTCTCGCTCGCGGGTTATATTGAGGACGTTCAAAAGGGCGAGGCGGCCCTATCGCATGCGGAAACGCTCGCTGCAATGAAGTCCCGAAGGAAAAAACTGCCGAAAGATTCGGACTATCGAAAAGTGCTCACGGCATTTCCCGAGCCACGTCTGGCGCGCAAGATCTTCGGCACGATGGAGAACGCGCGCATCGACAATCGTCTGCGCCAAACCTACCGAGGACTCGTCAAAGACCTCGACATGATGCAATCGTTCCTGCGTTCGAACCGTCCATACATTTTTGATCTGCCGATGCATCAGGTGCCGTTCGAGTTGTTATTTCAGATCACGCTCTGCGGGGGAGCGACCGATGATGCGAGGATGTTTTATGGCCAGATCGTCAGCGAGATCGAAAGCGTAGTGGAAGACTACGTCCAGTTTCACCGCAGAGGCGCAGAGACGCAGAGTGAATTCAAACAGGATGAACAGGATAGACAGGATTTGAATCCGCAATCCGCGATCCGCGATCCGCAATTCCCAACTGTTGCTGATTCACTGATGGCGACGAGCCGAGTCTACACGCTGTTTCAAAATATTTCGCCCGAACAGTCGCAAGAAGCTGAGTCAGACGATACCGAGGAAAAGAGCGATTTTGCCTACGACGACAAAGATGCCGCTGAGGCACCGACTGAAGATCAAAGCAAACGCGAGCAGCAGCGACAGGCGCAGGATATTCGCGATCTCTTTAACGCCTGGAACAGCCTCGATGACGAAGGTGAGCCTGACGATCTGCAAGGTGCCGAGGCATGGTCGCAAAGCGATGTTCCCGAGCAGGCACTTGAAGCAGACGATCTGGCGTTCGCGTACGACGAATGGGATCGCGAACTGAACGACTATCGCGTCGGCTGGAGCCGTGTGATCGAGAAGAAAGTTAAGCAAGGCGACCGGACGTTTGTCGAACTAACGCGTTCGCGATATCGCGGCGTGATCTCGTCGATCAGGCATCAGTTCCAGTTGATGAAACCGGAAAACCTAACTCGCATCAATCAGGAACTCGACGGCGAAGATTACGATCTCAACGCTCTCGTCGATTACGTCATCGACCGACGTGCCGACGGAATGCAGTCGGAGAATATCTACACCAAACGCCTGCGCAAGCAACGTGACGTTGCGGTCTCGCTCCTGTTAGACCAATCGTCCTCGACTGCCCGGACCATCACCCGAAATCCGATGCAGCCATACACGCATCCGGGGCGCCGGATAATCGAGATCGAAAAAGAGGGCCTCGTGCTGATGAGCGAAGCACTCGAGGCAGTAGGCGACGTGTATTCCATCAATGGCTTTACGAGCGAGGGCCGGCGGAACGTAAAATTTTACGTCGTAAAGGATTTTGACGAGAAATACTCCGACGACACCGAACGGCGTATCGGCGGCATTACATTCCAAAACAACACTCGCCTCGGAGCCGCGATCCGTCACGCCTCGAACAAATTGCTCCGTCAGGAATCGCGAACAAAACTTCTCATCATCCTGACCGATGGCCGCCCGTACGATCACGATTACGGCGACGCCCGCTACGCCCGCGAGGACGTCCGCGAGGCACTGACCGAAGCCAAAATCTCCGGCGTCATCCCATTCTGCATCACAATCGACCGCGAATCCGAAGCCGAACTAAAAGACCTCTACGGCGACGTCGGCTACACTATCATCGACGACGTGCTCTCGCTGCCCGAAAGAATGCCGAATATTTATCGGAGATTGACGAGTTAGAAGAAATGGTGGCTGGAGAGTGACTTGAACACTCGACCTCGGGGTTATGAATCCCGCGCTCTAACCAGCTGAGCTACCCAGCCACGAATTATTGATTATAGTTTCGCGGGCGTAAAAATCAACCCTCACAATAACGAACCTGCCGCTCACAAAAAACTGTGACTGCTGATAAAATGCAAGCACGATGCCTGTCCTGCTTGCTGCAAATGTAGAGCACTCTGCTATCTTGCTTGATCTGTTTATCATGCTTGCTGCTGCGAAGCTGATGGCGGAGGTCTTTGAGCGGCTAAAGCAGCCGGCCGTGGTCGGCGAGATCCTGGCCGGGGTCATTATCGGGCCGAGCTTGCTTGGCTGGGTCATGCCGTCGGATACGATAAGCATTCTTGCCGAGTTTGGTGTCATCTTTCTGTTGTTTAACGTCGGACTCGAAACCAAGCCGCAATCGATCTTTAGTGTCGGTCGCCGAGCAATGACTGTTGCGGTGCTCGGTGTCGTACTGCCATTTATCGCCGGATATTTTATCGCGATCGCCTGGGGCGGATCGTTTGTCGAATCGATGTTTATCGGTGCCGCACTGGTAGCGACGTCGGTCGGAATTACGGCGCGGGTGCTTGGGTCAATGGGATTGCTTGATGCTCCTACGGCTCGGATCATTCTTGGTGCGGCGGTCATCGATGACATTCTCGGGCTCATAATTCTCTCGCTGGTATCGGCTGTCGGGCAGGGCAGCGTTAGCTACGTCGGCCTTGCAAAAACTGCAGCAGCAGCGATCCTGTTTACCGCCTTTGTCGCGTTGGTCGGCTCGCGGCTGATGAATCGCCTTTCGCCTTTCATCCAGCGTCTGCGGCTTGGCAAACCCTTTTTTACGCTCGGTCTAATCCTGTGCCTTGGGCTTTCGGTCGCGTCCGTTTATGTCGGTGTTGCGGCGATCATCGGTGCGTTTCTCGCCGGGATGGCACTCGCCGAGGCGACCGAGGAAAACCACACGATGCACAAGCTGACGAGCGGCGTGACCGAGTTTCTCGTGCCGTTTTTTCTCGTCAATATCGGGATGCAGCTTGATCTGGCCGTGTTTCGCGAATCGTCGGTCGTGATATTCGCGGTCGTATTGACGCTCATCGCCGTGCTGACCAAGTTTGTTGGCTGCGGCCTCGGTGCGTGGGGAATGTCACGCCGCGAAATGGGCCAGATCGGTGTCGGCATGGTGCCGCGTGGCGAAGTCGGTATCGTGGTCGCACAGATCGGGCTCGGGCTCGGTGCGATCGGGCAGACGTTCTTTGCCGCCGTTCTTTTTATGGCTGTTGCAACTACGCTGATCGCGCCGCCATTTATTAAGATATTGTATGGCGAGGATCGCGACGGCGATGGCATCCATGATGAGCCGGAAGAGGTCGATGTATCGGACGATTTTTCACGCATCGGGTAATTATCGACGCAACGAATGGGCGTTCGCCGCCGTCGAATACTTACGTTTATGAAGTATCTTTCCATAAGTAAACTCCTTCTCGCGGTCATTTTTGTTGCCGCCATCTCGGCTTCCGTCCTGGCTCAGGCCAAAAGCGCCTCGTCGTTTCGATCGATCACCGTCGTTACCTCGCCCGGCACAAAGCTCTGGATCGACGGCGTTTATTACGGCAAGGCCGATGCTACGGGCAAGCTGACCGTAAATACTGTTGCCGCCGGCGGCCATTCGCTTCGATTTCGAGCTGACGGCTTTAAGGAACGTGCGCAACCGCTCACCGCTGTTCAACGAGGCGAGATTCGCGTTGAGATGGTCAAGACGACCGATCCGGCGGAGCTTGCGTTTCAAGAGGCCGAGCGTCTTCTGTCTGTCGATCGTGACAAAGCCGCTGACGCCTATCGAAAGGCTATCGAACTAAAGCCCGCATTTCCCGACGCTTTTGTTGCCTTGGCTCGTGTGCTAACCGAGCTTGGTGACATCGAGGAAGCTGAGACTGCGATCTTATCTGCTCGCAAGCTCCGTCCGGCTTTTGCGGAGGCGTCAGCGGTTCTTGGCCGAATTCATAAAGAAGGTGGCGAAGAGGAAAAGGCCATCGCGGCATTCAAACGTGCGATCACCGAGGGCAAAGGCTTTCAGCCTGAGGCATACACAGGGCTCGGCTTGCTCTATAAGGAACGTGCCGAGGGCTTTGCCGGCTCGGGCGATTTCGAAAAAGAAGACCTCAATTACCTCGAAGCCGCCAAACACTTAAAGGTCGCTCTCAAACAGCTTTCCGGTGCTCCCGACACCGTCGTCATCTACCAACTCCTCGGTCTGATCTACGAACGGCAAAAGAAATACACCGATGCGATCGCCGTTTACGAAGAATTCCTACGCATTTTCCCAAACAGCAACGAAGCAACCGCCGTCCGGTCCTTTATCGTTCAGCTAAGAAAGGATATCAACACGCCGCAGTAGCCAAATCCCAAGTCCTACTGTCCCACGACTGTCCCAGGCATTCCGTGGGACACGCAACTATCCGTGTTTGCAATATTTAGGACATATTTTTAGCCTGTTTTTCGTGTTTTTTTGCAAAAAACTTATCTCCTCTGTCCCACAACTGTCCCAGGCCTTCCGTGGGACAAACAACTCTAGTGGTTTCAATAGTTAGGGTCATTTTTCCCTCAAAAAACCGAACTTTTTAAAATAAAATAGACACACGTGTGGCACAATCGGGCTCTCACCGATCCTCAAAGGCCAAAAACCCAAAACCAAAGGCCGAAAACCAGCCTCCCAAATTGTCAAAGATCATACGGAAACCGCCGGTTTCGCGCAATAATTCCGGTTCTACGCTAGCAGGGATCGAAGCTCTTTGGAATACCGATCCGCCGATAATGTAGCAAAATGCCGATTATGCCGATAATATTTCAAAATGCAATATTATTCTTGGGAAATGTGGGGACGCGAGAAGCAATCGGAAACATTATTCCGGGATTTTTACCGTAAACTCGAAGGTCTCACGTCATCGAATTTTGCCGAGTTGAAGGAGACGTTTCCATCGGTTGACCTTGTTGGCAAATGTTATGTGTTTAATGTTGGCGGAAACAAATATCGCGTAATAGCCCGAATTCACTTTAATCGCCAGATGATCTTTGTACGAGAAGTCCTGACGCACCGCGAATACGATCGGGACCAGTGGAAGGCTCAATGCTAGGAGCGATCAATTTGTTATGGGAAATGCAATGGTAACCATCGAATCAAACATCACTAAGATATACGACTCAAAACTTTACGGCAGGCTCTTGGCTGACGTACGCCCCGGCGTTATCCGAACGGAAGATGAAAACCGAAATGCCCTCGACATCATTGATCGTCTGATGAGCAAGGACGAGGACGATCTGTCACCTGAGGAAGACCGCCTTCTAGATCTACTTGCGGTTCTGGTTGAGGATTTTGAAAAGAAGGCTTATCCAATCAGCGACAGGTCTGATCCGCCACTCGCCTTGCGCGAGTTGATGCGTGAGCATGGGCTAAAGCAAACCGATATGCTCGATATTTTTGGCTCGCAGGGTGTCGTCTCACTGGTCCTCAACGGCAAACGCGAGATCAGCAAAGCCCAAGCCCGTCGTCTCGCAACACGCTTTAGGCTGCCCATGGATATTTTTATCTAGCGATGATTGGAGTCATCCCACCACTCGACATTGGAAATACCATGTTAACGACGCATTATGTGAGTTTTGTTGCGCTCATCTACTCGATGCGATGAACTCCGGGCGTATGGTGAGCCCGAGCGTAGAATCAATAGAGCCCTTATGGACAATTCCGATCCAACTTATTTCTTTTGGTTTCTTGCATCGGCGATCGTTGGAGTTGTGATGTCGTTCGTTGGCGGCGCCTTACAAGTCCGTGGACTAGCTCCAGCAACAACTGCTCGAATACTTCTGGCAATAGGATGGCTTTTTGCAACTGTCTCTGCCGGTGCATATTTAAGCTCGAACGCACCGTGGCAACATAGGATTCTTGTGATGTTACTGGTCGGATTACCGCTGGCGCGTGCAGTTGGCAGTCCGGACGGTAAGTCGCAGCTTCCTTCATTGGACGCGGTTTTGACCCACAAACAGGATGAACTACGGCGATTTATCAGGGAACGTCGCGACAGTGAGGCGTTGGGATGGCGTGTTCCACAAGCCGTACCGCCTGGTACTCAGAGTTTTGAAACGCGAGTAGAGAGATTCTTACTTGATTATTTTGATGTATTTTACGTTCAACGATTTAGGGACAAGGGGGTATTGGCTCTGGAAGAGATTCAAAAAGAACTTTTGCTCAATCAAAATCAGTCTGAACCCCAAAAGGAAGGGGCCGTATTGAAATGGAAAATGCAGCAACTTTCGCAAGATATTTTGTGGTTCTTAGCCCAGAGAAAGAATGCAGAGCCATCGATATCTTCCTACAAACAACATGATTGGTACTTGGACGCTAGCATGCGACACGGAAAGGAAACGCAGGCGGAGTTTATGGAGAGATTTGATTTACGTATCGATGAGGTGAAAAGGGAATTGACGAATCGTGGACATGACTGGTCTAGGGATATGGATATTACTCACATCCACGTTAACCCCATCGCAATGCGTTCAGGGGCAATTCGTCTCTCTGGGATTGCAAGCCACCTAGATTATTGAATCTACCTTAACGGCCTGATTTGGCTGAGTTCGTCAGCTGGTCCCACTTAGGTCAAACTGACCGATTTCCCATAAAAACCACATCATCTAATTGCCGATCTTTCTCAAAAAGAATGATTGACTTCCCGTCGTTTAACAATGTATTATTACTTATCAACGATGTTTATCATCGTTTGGTAATGCCTCTCAGTCAGTTTGACCTAACCTATCAGTAATAAAGTTTCCTGCCCGCCTCTCTATGACACAGGAAACGCCCCGCATATAAATGTCAGCAAAATTAGGCGAAATCTTAGTCCGCGAAAACCTCATAACGTCGCAGCAATTGCGCGAGACGCTCGAATACCAGCGTGCCAACGGTGGTCGTTTGGGCTCTAATCTTGTCCGGCTCGGCTATGTGTCGGATGACGTCGTTACTGCTGTTCTCTCCCGCCAATACGGTGTTCCCTCGATCAATCTCGATCTGTTTCAGATCGAAGCCGAGGTTATCAAGCTGATCTCTGAGGAAGTCGCTCTCAAATACACTGTGCTGCCGATCTCAAAGGTCGGTGCCACGCTGACGCTCGCGATGGCCGACCCGACGAATGTTTTCGCCATGGACGACATCAAGTTCATGACCGGACTCAACGTCGAGCCGGTGATCGCGTCCGAAACGTCGATCCAGCTAGCGGTCGCCAAATACTACAGCGGTTCGAGCGAGATCGATATTTTTGATGCCGCATTCGCGGTCGAGGTCGAGCGAAACGGCACAGGCGTAGTCGTTGGAACGAACGGCCATAAAAAGAACGGAGGAAAGGTTGTAAATCCCGACGAGCGGATCACTGCATCTGACCTCGATGTTTCATTAGATCGGTTCCATTTCGACGCCCCAGAAGGCGAAGAATTTGAGCTTCTCGAGGATAACGAAGAGATCGATCTGGCCGCTCTCGCGAGGGCGAGTGAGGACGCACCGGTTGTTCGCCTCGTAAACGTTTTGCTGGTTGATAGTCTTCGCCGCGGAGCGTCGGATATTCACGTCGAGCCGTATGAGAAGGATTTCCGTATTCGCTTCAGAATTGACGGCGTGCTTTACGATGTGATGCATCCGCCGATGAAGATCCGCGATCCGCTCATCTCGCGTCTCAAGATCATGGCGAAACTCGATATTTCCGAGAAACGCCTGCCCCAGGATGGCCGGATCAAGATCAAGGTCAAGATCGACAACCGCTCGCGCGAGTTGGATTTTCGTGTGTCGACACTGCCTACGCTGTTTGGCGAAAAGGTCGTGCTTCGTCTGCTCGATAAAGACAAGCTCATGCTCGACATGACCAAGCTTGGATTTGAGGAAGAGAGTCTCGAGAAATTTAAGCGTGCGATCGCCAATCCGTACGGCATGGTGCTCGTGACGGGCCCGACCGGTTCGGGTAAGACGAATACGCTTTACTCGGCGCTTCAGTCGTTGAATACCTCCGAGACCAACATCATGACGGCCGAAGATCCGGTCGAATTTAACCTACAGGGCATCAATCAGGTGCAGATGAAGGAGCAGATCGGCCTTAACTTCGCCGCCGCCCTTCGCTCGTTCCTGCGTCAGGATCCCAATATCGTGCTCGTAGGCGAAATTCGCGACTTTGAGACGGCTGAGATCGCCATCAAAGCGGCGTTGACCGGCCATCTTGTGCTTTCGACCTTGCATACGAATGACGCACCGTCGACCATTTCACGGCTTGTCAATATGGGTATCGAGCCGTTCCTGGTAGCGACATCGGTCAACATCATCCAGGCGCAGCGGCTGATCCGGCGTATCTGCAACAACTGCAAAGAGGAAGTTCACGTACCGGTCGAAGGGCTCATCGAGGTCGGGTTTTCGAAAGAAGAAGCCAAAGATCTCAAGCTATACAAAGGCAAGGGCTGCGAGACGTGCAACAAGACAGGATTTAAGGGCCGCGTTGGCCTGTACGAAGTCATGGAGATCACGGACGAACTCCGCGAACTCATTATTATTGGCGCTAGCGCAATGGAACTACGGAGAAAGGCAATTGAGGTCGGCATGATCACGCTTCGCGAATCAGGGCTATGCAAAATTCGCCAGGGCATCACGACGATCGAGGAAGTAGTCAAGGAAACGGTCATATAGGTATTCGGAGGAAATATGGTAGTCAGGGCAATTGCATTATCGTTGGCATTATTGATCGGGGGCATTGTATTGATACCGCTCGCGACCGATCAGGCTGAGGCCGGACCGCGAACGAAAAAGTCTAAGAAACGTGGCTGGAAGGGCGTCAAGAAATATTCTAAGCGTTGGTGGCAGCTCTATCGGGCTCAGGAACGTCGTAAAAGGCTGCTGGCTAAGAAACGTAGAGCGCTTCGGCTTCGTCAGTTGCGATTGGCCCGAGTGCGAACCGTACAGAACACTACGCCAGTCGCTAAAAAAGCGTCGGTAGTATCAACAACATCTGCATCGACAGCTCCGGCGGTCCTGCCGTCTGGCGATGCCGCACCGGCCGGTTGGAGCCCGTCGCTCACCTCGCCTGCAGAATTACAGTTTCGTGTCGACAACTCGGCAGGCGATCAAGTTGGTTCGGCCTCGATCTCGGTCGTAGGTCCGGCAAACCCAAACGAAGCCGGCAGCCGCAAGACTTTGGGCGGCGTTTCGACGACAGCTCTTCGCCGCGATGTCATCGACCGCATGATCCGCGAAAATGGCTGGGTCGTCAACGATTACCAGAAGGAGATCGCCGGCCAGCAGGTTTACGTCGTGGTCGCCCAATCGCAGGCCAAGAACGGCTCCTTACAGTCGCGGATGTTCTATTTTACAGAGGTTGACGGCAAGATCTACAACGTCGCGACAAATACGTCAATACAGGAATCCGAACGCCTCGCTGAGGAATCGGAAAAGGTCATCAACTCGCTGAAGAATCGTGTCAGGCCCGTAAGAGCCTCGAATCCGTAAACAGTAACAGGTGACAGGTAACAGGTATCAGGAAACTGGATAACCTGTCACCCGTCACGATTCACCCGTCACCACCCAAAACTATGAGCTACGAACAAGCCAATGTAGAATCGTCGATCACGCTGCCCGATCTCTTGAAAAAGATGACCGACCTCGGCGGATCGGATCTGCATCTTTCGACCAACTCGGCTCCACAGGTCCGTGTACACGGACACCTGGCCCCGCTTCCAGGATTTGCGCCGATGTCACCGTCCGACACCAAGAGGCTCGCCTATTCGGTGTTGACCGATGCCCAAAAGCACCGTTTCGAAGAGAATCTCGAACTCGACTTCTCGTTCGGCCTCAAAGGGATGTCGCGTTTTCGTGCCAATCTGTTCAACCAGAAAGGTGCGGTAGGTGCTGTGTTCCGTGCGATCCCGTACGAGATCAAGACCTTCGATGCTCTCGGCTTGCCACAGGTCGTAAGCGATCTTTGCAAAAAACCCCGCGGCCTTATCCTCGTGACCGGGCCGACCGGTTCGGGTAAATCGACGACGCTTGCGTCGATGGTCGATAAGATCAATATCGACCGTCATGACCACATCCTCACGATCGAAGACCCGATCGAATTCCTCCATAATCACAAGAACTGTGTGGTCAACCAACGCGAGGTTGCCGCTGATACTCATTCATTCGGTGCGGCATTGAGAACCGCTCTTCGTCAGGATCCTGACGTCGTTCTCGTCGGCGAAATGCGTGATCTCGAGACGATCGAGATGGCGTTGCGCATAGCCGAGACGGGCCACCTAACCCTTGCGACGCTGCATACAAACTCGGCTTATTCGACGATCAACCGTATCATCGACGTCTTTCCTGCAGAACAGCAGGCACAAGTAAGAACGCAGTTGTCGCTTGTGCTCGAAGGCATCATGTGCCAAGCGCTGGTGCCAAAAGCATCGGGCGACGGGCGATGTATGGCCCTCGAGATCCTCATTCCAAATGCCGCTATCCGCAATCTGATCCGCGAGGACAAGATCCATCAGGTTTACTCGATGATGCAGACCGGACAGGACAAGTTTGGTATGCAGACCTTTAATCAGTCGCTGGCCACGCTCTATCACAAGCGTCAGATCACGCTTGAGGTTGCGATGCAGCGATCATCGAACTCGGACGAGTTGAAAGAGTTGATCGAGCGCGGGTCCGGGCTCAACGACGCTTATGGCGGACGCGCCCGCCCGAATGCACCTCAGACCGCCAACGGCAGTCCGTATGCACAGGGCCGGACCATCGGCGAACGACCGCCGGTACGATAGCTAGGAATTAGAAATGAAAAATGAAAAATTAGAAAAGCGGCTTTTTGCATTTTTAATTTTGAATTTTTAACTGGAGCTTTTATGCCAACATTTGTCTTTAAGGGTAGAAACCGCCTCAATGAACTGATCGCCGGCGAACGCGATGCGGCAACGCAGGACGAGCTTCGTGCATTGCTCCGCCGCGAGCAGATCGTGCTGACGCAGGCCTCGGAAAAGGGCCGCGAGATCTCGATACCAAAACTAGGCCGCCGGAAAAAGGTCGGTGCCAAGGAACTGGCTGTATTTACTCGTCAGTTCTCGGTCATGATCGACGCCGGTCTGCCGCTCGTACAGTGTATCGATATTCTTGGCGAACAGCAGCAGAATCCTTTCTTTAAGGATGTGCTGCGTCAGGTTCGGCAGAACGTCGAGGAAGGTGCGACGCTCTTTGCCGCATTAGAAAAGCACCCGAAAGTTTTCGACGGACTCTACACACACATGGTCGAGGCCGGTGAAACGGGCGGTGTGCTCGATCTCATCCTGCAGCGACTCGCTACCCTGATCGAAAAGGTCGTCAAGCTAAAACGAAGCCTCGTTTCGGCATCGATCTATCCTGCAGCCGTTATCGTTGTGGCCATTGGGGCTATCGCGCTCATCATGATCGTGGTCATCCCGCAGTTCGAACAGATATTCCTTGGTCTGCTCGGCCCGGGTGAAACCCTGCCGTTGCCGACGCGGATCGTCATGGCGATAAGCGGATTTATTGCCGGCTGGGGCGGCTTGGCGACGTTGATCGCTCTCATTTCGTCGGCCGTTGGCATCAGCTATTACTACAAGACGGAAAAGGGCAGATGGCATATCGATTCTCTGCTCCTCAAGACACCGATCTTTGGCAGTATTTTGCAAAAGGTTGCCGTCGCACGATTTGCACGTATCCTTTCGACATTGCTGTCGTCGGGTGTACCGATCCTGCAATCTCTTGACATCACGGCCAAGACTGCCGGCAACGTCGTCATCGAGGATGCGATCCTCAAGGTCCGGGCCGGCGTCGAACGCGGTGAGAACTTTGTCGAACCGCTCAAGGCGACCAAGGTATTCCCGCACATGGTCGGCCAGATGATCGGCGTCGGTGAACAAACCGGTGCTCTGGACGCCATGCTCGGCAAGATCGCCGACTTCTACGAAGAAGAGGTCGATACCGCGATCGCCGATCTGCTCGCATTGATCGAGCCAGTTCTGATCGCCTTTCTCGGCGTGACCATCGGATCGATCGTCATCTCGATGTATCTGCCGCTATTCTCTCTCATAGGCAAACTCTCTGGCGGGGCGAAGTAGCTTTGTCAGAACCGGGAGCGATAGCGACTGGGTGCTCCACCGCAGAACCTGCGAGCTGTAGCGGCTGGGCAATTGTTATGAAAACACTCGATGTAGGCTCAATGATCGTGGCATACAACTTCGTCATCGGAGTTCTGGTGATGCTCTCGAGCGACAAGGTCGGCAGCTTTGCCGGCTCGATCAACCAGGCACGTCGCGAATCGATCGCACGCCTCACCCGCGTTTCGACATTCACCTTCGGAGCCGCGGTTGCCGTCTTGTCAGCCGGCATCTATATTGCCTTTCACACCTTAAAGATCGGCTTATAGCCCTCCCATGATCAATGACCAAGAAAAGGATGTCTCGGCATCCTTTTTTGCTGTATGGTTTCCCAAATATTTTCGACCGTGTTTTCTGACGTTGCCGCATGGACTCAACCGCCCGGCAGCGCCTGTAAATATCGGATATGATTGACCAATTCGTTGACATCAAACCCGTTGCGACCTATACTTTCTTCAAATCGATTTACAGAGTTTCCGAATCTTTGAGATTTATCAACCCCGTACGTGCCAACGGTAATTTCGTCCTATGTGATAGACATCCGACGACCGGACCATTGGATCGGGTGTCCGAGACCGACTTAGAAATTTTAGGGAGCGTGTTAAGAACCGTCATGAAAAAAACCGTTGGGTCGTTGTTTGTTTGGAGTCGCAGGAATTTTGCTTTGCTGGGCCTGGTGATGAGTTTGGTTGCCTTTGGGCTAATTGTTTTGAAGGTAGGAGCACAGGGGACTGGCGATGTTCAGACAACGCCACAGCCGATCTCCTCCCGAAGAGATGTTGGAGTGGATTCCCGGTTCTCCGCAACTGGCGGCGTAGACGTAGACATTGTAGGCCTCCAAGCCCCTGGAAAGGAACTTTTTCCAACCTTGCGAACTTACGACGAAGCCGGAGGTATTTCGAATAGCTGTGCTCCCAACTCATCTGGTAAAGCGGTCGATTCCTCAAAAGAGAGTCCTCTTCGAAGGGTTATAGACGAGCAACTTCGAAAGAAGGATAAGGTTGTATTGGATCTATTTGTCATGAGCCAATGCCCATTTGGCGTTATGTCCGAGCAGGTAATTGTACCGATCGCAAAGGAGTATGGTCGCCGCGTTGAGCTTCGCCTAAACTTTATTGCCCACGAATCGCCTCAGCGGCCAGGTCAAATCGAAAGTATGCACGGTTCGGACGAGGTGGATGAGAATATTCGGCAACTCGTTATCGCTCGATACTACCCGGGAGAGTTCCTGAATTATATTGTCGCCCGGGCAGATAACTACATGGATCCTGATTGGCAACAAACAGCACAGGGCGTCGGTATCGATGCCGATAGAGTTGACCGCATCGCTAAGAACCCCGAAGGGCTGGATCTTCTCAGAAACAACATTAAGTCGGCTAATTCTCTTGGCGTTACGGGCTCGCCGACAGTCTTTATTGATGGCGAGAAGTACTTAGGCGAAATCCTCTCGCCGTCCGACCGGGCACCTGCTCCGTGTCAAACAGGAACGGATCCGTTTACTGGTGCCGTATGGAAGGTATGCTCCGCGACGGCGACAACTGCGTGGGTGTCATCTGCGATGCCTGGGGGTGGACAGTACCATGCGCTCTACATCTGCAACAGTCTTGGATATGCAAATCTTGGGAGTTTCGGCGGAAACTGTGGAAACGAATGCGGTTATTGTCAGGGCGGCACCAGTTGCTCGTCGCCTGGAAACCAAACGTTTGACGGCGGAGGAACTAGTTGCGGCTCTGATGCGAATGGACCAATACTCTGCTATACGGTTCATTGGCAGTGTACCGGAGCGACGGCAGCGACGATCACCGTCAACACGACGAGTCAAGAGGTCAACAGCGATGGCGACTGCTCGCTGCAGGAGGCTATCGAGGCTGCGAATACCAACACGGCGGTAGACGCTTGTACGGCCGGTATCGGTGACGACACGATCGTCCTCGGGCCGGGAACTTATCCGATGAGCAGCGTTTCGGGCGATTCTACCAGCGTGCCAAAGGCCGCAAATCCCGCGATCACGTCCGTAATAACCATTCAGGGTAATGGGGCTGTGATCGACGGCGGAGCGGGTGTAATAGCGCCGGAGGGCGCCGTGCCCCTCAGAGCGTTTACCGTT
>CXWL01011520.1_pt1 | contig 130742 bp, 124 predicted proteins | sample 590931 | NCBI WGS metagenome assembly CXWL01 (sample SAMEA3498368, study PRJEB10139) | groundwater metagenome | biome: water well; material: biofilm material | place: Germany | collected 2015-04-27
GGCAAAAGTTTATAGACAGATTGCACGCCGCGTGGCGGTGAAAGTCGCCGACATGGCGCAGGACCACAGTGCGGCTTTCCCCAAAATTGTGGTGCAGAACACCTAAAACGATGACTCAGGCTTCGCCATTGCAGGACCGCTTCGGTCGGCGTATCGACTACCTCCGGTTGTCGGTCACCGACCGTTGTGACATGCGTTGCAGCTATTGCATGCCGCAGGGGTTCAGCGATTACGAAGAGCCTGAGGATTGGCTGACCTTCGACGAGATCGAAAGAGTCGTCGCATCTTTCGCGCGCATGGGCACTTCGCGTTTCCGCATCACCGGTGGCGAGCCGTTGTTGCGCCGTGACTTGAGCGGGCTGGCTACGCGGCTGGCGCGTCTGTCGGGCGTGACAGATATGTCACTCAGCACCAACGGTACGCAGTTGGCGCATCATGCTGCCGATCTCAAAGCGGCAGGTATCACCCGCCTCAATGTGAGCCTTGATTCGCTGTGCGCGGAGCGATTGCACAGCATCACGCGACGCGACGCGCTGGCACAGATACTGGACGGTCTGCTGGTGGCGAAGTCATGCGGTTTCGCACCGATCAAGATCAACATGGTGGTGATGGCGGGAATCAACGAGGACGAGATCGAGGATATGGCGGACTATTGCTTCCGCCATGATTTCGTTCTGCGTCTGATCGAAACCATGCCGATGGGCGAGACCGGGCGCAATGCGGGCTATGTCGATCTGCAACCCATACGTCAGCACTTGCAAGCACGCTTCGGTCTGGTGGATGGGCTTATCCGAGGCGGCGGCCCCGCGCGCTATCTGGTGTCACCGGACGGCAAAGGCAGCATCGGTTTCATCACGCCGCTGTCGCAGCATTTCTGCGCGACCTGCAACCGTGTGCGCTTGTCGGTGGATGGCACGCTCTATCTTTGTCTGGGGCAAGAGAATCAATTCGCGTTGCGCCCCTTGTTGCGCGATGGCATCAGTGATGACGAGTTGGATGCTGCGATTCGCGGCGCCATCGAATTGAAACCGGAGCGCCACGACTTCCTCGGGCAACCGGGTAAGATCATCCGCGTGATGTCGATGACCGGAGGTTGAACCTTGTCTGACCAAACCGAAATGTCTGATGGCTTGACCCACTTTTCCGAATCGGGGCGCGCACGTATGGTGGACGTTTCCGAAAAATCCTCTACCCAGCGCGTCGCTATCGCCAGCGGCATCCTGCGCATGCAACTAGCCACCTTGGAGCGCATCCGCGCCGGCGGCATCGCCAAGGGCGATGTATTGACCGTGGCCGACGTGGGCGCGGTGATGGCCGCCAAGCACACACCCGACATCATCCCGATGTGTCACTCCATCGCTCTGAGTGGGGTGGACGTGGTGTTCAGCGAGATCGTCGAACCTGATGCGCAGGGGTGTGTGGGCATCAAAGCCGTGGTCACAGCGACCTGCGTCGGACAAACGGGCGTCGAGATGGAAGCCCTGTGCGCCGCCAACGTGGCGCTGCTCACCATCTACGACATGTGCAAAGCGATAGATCGCGGCATGCGCATCGAGAATGTACAACTGGAAGAGAAACGCGGCGGCAAGAGCGGCGTGTGGAAGCGCGGAGAGATGGAATGAATTTAAGTAGCACGGATGTGCAAATGGCAAACAGGCCGTTCGCCCTGAGTAGCCCGCGCAGTGGGCGTATCGAAGCCTGTCCTGAGTCTCGTCGAAGGGGGAGCGTTGCGAAGCAACGGCGGAATAGGAAATGATCAAGGTTCTATTCTTCGGCCCCGTAGCAGACCGGATAGGCCAGCGTGAGATACAACTGGATTTCACCGAGGGCATGACCCTGCACGACATCACGCACAAGATCGGCATGTTGCACCCGGGCGCACTCAACATCGTCAGTTTCATCGCTATCAATCAGCAACAGGTGCGGGACAAGCAGATGGCGCTTAACGACAACGACGAGATCGCGCTCATGGCGAAGTTCTCAGGGGGTTGAGATGAAATTCAAATTTCAACAACACCGTCATTCCGGCGCAGGCCGGAATCCAGCCCGTCAAATACATTCCTGCGTAGCAGGACAATATGTTGTTTTGTCCGCTTCGCTGGGTCATTGTCTTTGCTGGATTCCGGCCTGCGCCGGAATGACGCTGGAGGTTAAATGAGCGACCCCGTCCGCATCCAGCAGGAAGATTTCTCGCAGGACGCCGAGATCGCCGCACTGAAATCCAGCTCGTTGCGCATCGGCGGTATCGCCACCTTCCTCGGTTGCGCGCGCGATTTTTCCGAAGGGCGCGACGTCAGCGAGATCAGCTTCGAAGCCTACGGCAGCATGGCGCTGGCCGAGATGCGCACGCTGCGAGAGGAAGCCATCGCCAGATTCGACCTGCTAGATGCGCGCATCGTGCATCGAGTCACGACAGTGAAGGCGGGCGACAACATTGTATTCATCGTAGCCGGAGCCGAACACCGCGCCGCTGCCTTTGATGCCTGCCGCTGGATGATCGACGAACTCAAACAGCGCGTGCCGATCTGGAAGAAAGAGATCACCCCGCAGGGGGAAGCATGGGTCACACCGCATCCGTGAGCGGTGTGCAAATTAGAGTCTGCTGTCGGCCAGCAGCAGCCATCTGTTCAATTCTTTTCTAGGACGAACGCAGCCATGCTTTCAAAATATTTTGCCGTATTCAGTTTGCTCGCATTGTGTGGATGCGCTACCACCCGAACCATGGGGCCACTTCCTTCGCATGAGAGTGACTTTGTGCGACCAATTAGTGAGCTGAAAGCTTCTTATCCTGAAATTTCCATTTATGAACGTGGCAGTGCGTTACTCGGTCACTGCACAGATATCAATGAAGTGGTTGCCCAGCTAGGCCAGCCAGAAGAGATTCGGACAGAATGGATGCAAGTCCCTTTGATAGTAGTGCCTATGGGTTTGTCAACGGGTGGTGTTGGAGGTGCTGTTGGTGTAGCCATAGTCTATGCCATGTATCCGAAGCAACCCAAAAACTATGTTTGGTCACGAGGGGATTACAAAATTACCGCGCGTTCCATAGTGGATATTTCATGTGGATACAACACCAGAATCCATATGATCGACTGGGAAAACATTCATAGTCAGTAAGCAATACTCATTCCTGTGCCAAACTAAAGGGGTTAGCTTTGGCAATGACCGCTTCGGGTTAATTGCAGTCTCATAACCTTAGCGCCGGAGTCGAATTGTTTTCGAGGTGATCAATAGGTTCTAAAGCACTGCAATTTCTTCGCGTTCCCCGAGGTCTTTGTCGATGCTTGACCCCCCCCAATCTGGTCTATAAACTGGTCTACATGGTTATTCTCATGCGGGGTGTGTTATGAAAACTTCAGTCGGTTCTTATCAAGCCAAGACAGAACTGCCCGAGTTGTTGCGGCAGGTGCAGATGGGCAAGAGTTTTACCATCACCAATCGTGGCGATGCCATTGCTGATCTGGTTCCGTGTGCCAAGTTGCCGCGCGACAAGCGGGAGAGCATTGAGAAGATGAAGGCTTTTATGCAAGCCGAGCCCGTGCACGGGGTCGATCTAAAGGCGCTGATAGTTGCAGGCCGCAAATGAATTTCGTTATCGATAACTCGGTGGTGATGCGCTGGTTCTTCGGTGACGGTAAGCCGCAAGATTTGCGCTATGCCAGAGGTGTGTTGGATGCGATGCAAACGGCTAATGCAATCGTTCCGTCGGTGTGGGGGCTGGAGATCGCCAACGTTATCAGCCGAGCCGAGGCGCAAGGATTGGTGACTGAGGCGCGTAGCGAGGTGTTCCTTGAGATGTTGATTGGTCTTGCGATCGAGGTGGATAGGGGAGGTGTCGATCTCGCCTTGTCGAGTACGCTCAATCTGGCGCGCCGATATAAGTTGTCGTCTTACGATGCTTCTTATCTGGAATTGGCTTTGCGGCAGGGTGTGGCGCTTGCGACATTGGATGCCGACCTGCGCAAGGCGGCCAAAAAGGCGGGCGTGGTAATTTTTCAGATTTGACGTGAATAATAGGGACAGACCATGGTTTCAGAGCCTCGACGCTTGCCGCTGGATGATCGACGAACTGAAACAGCGCGTGCCGATCTGGAAGAATGAGATCACGCCGCAGGGGGAAGCATGGGTCAATCCCCATCCGTAGATAGTGTGGAGCACTGCTGGGTTCATTAGGAAATACGAGTTGTGTGCACACAATCGGCCGGAGACTGACGTTCACAAGTGGCTAGTTTAGGGCTGCGAAATAGCGATACTCCAATTCTAGATGCTTACAGGAATCTGCGATTCATTCAAAGCCATCGCAATGCCTCTACTATCTCTTGATGGATCGGATCTCACCCAGTGCCTTGCGCAACACAAATAACGCTGAACGCAAAAAGAGTGCGGCCAGCGCCAATCCAACCAGAATGTCAGGCCAGCCCGAATGGGTGAGCCATACTCCAATGGCGGCAAACAAGACCGAGATGTTCGCAATAATGTCGTTGCGCGAGCACAGCCAGACCGAGCTCATGTTGATGTCGTCCGTGCGGTGTCGCCACAGCAGATAAAAACACAAGCTGTTCGCGACAAGAGCAAGCAAGCCGATCGCACCGATAGCTTCGAACACGGGAAGCTGAGGATAGACGATGCGGTAGATAGCTTGGCCCAGTACGAAGAGTCCGAATCCCGCCATGATGGTTCCCTTGAATAACGCAGCCTTGGCTTTCATGGCCGCCCCGCGTGCCACGACATACAGGCTGAAGCCGTACACCAGCGCATCGCCCAGCATGTCCAGTGAATCTGCCACCAGCGAGATCGAGTTCCCGAGCAGCCCCGCCATGAGTTCGACGACGAACATGACGGCATTGATAGCCAACACGATCTTCAGCGTTGCGCTTTGACGACTGCGCAGCGCGTCGATCTCACAGGCTTTGTCGTTGCAGCAATTGGCCATAAAGTCCTCCGCTAGTGACGCAACACTTTGACATTCTCTGATATCGCCGCCGCCGCAATTTCAATCTCCTCGGGCGTCGTCATGCTTCCCACCGAAAACCTGACGGCTCCGCGCGCACGATCCGTATCGCATCCCATCGCTGCAAGTACGCCGCTTACTTTATCCGATTCGGAATGACATGCCGATCCCACCGAAGCAACGACTTGGTCGGCGACGCGGGACAGCAACTCGCGCCCGGAGATTCCCGGAAATGAGACGTGCAGGGTGTTGGGCAGGCGCTCGACCGGATGGCCGTTGAGTACAAGACCGGGAACGGTCGCGGCGAGTCGTTCATGCAGCACATCTCGCAGCTTCCGCAATTGCTGTGTCGTGGTTGGAAGATATTTTTTCGCAAGCCTTGCCGCTTCGCCCAAGCCGACGATCAGCGGAACGTTCTCGGTGCCCGGTCGCAGGCCATGCTCCTGATCGGCCCCAAACAGGATAGCCTTGATCGGCGTTCCTGATCTGACGTACAGCGCACCTACCCCCTTAGTCGCATAGAACTTGTGACCCGCCAGCGTCAGCAGATCGACTCCCAGCGCATCGACATCGATCTCGATCTTGCCGGCAGACTGCGCGGCATCGGTGTGGAACAGCACGCCCATCGGTTTGATGAGGCGCGCGATCTCGGCGATGGGTTGTATCGTGCCGACTTCATTGTTGGCGTGCATGATCGAAACCAAAGCCGTGTCAGGTCGCACGACTGCGGCAACAGCAGGGGGATCGACTCGACCGTAACCATCCACCGGCACTACGGTCAAGTCCCAGCCCATGTCGCGCAGGTGTTGCGCCGGTTGCATCACTGCCGGATGTTCGATCGCGCTGACGACAAGATGTCGCTTCGTTTGATCTAGTGCTCTTGCAACGCCGAGCAGAGCCAGATTGTTGGCCTCGGTTGCGCTGCCGGTAAAGACGATCTCGTTATCCTGTGCGTGGATGAGGGCGGCTACCGATGCACGCGCTTCGGCGACGGCCTGCCGCGCAAACAAGCCATAGGCATGTGACGATGAAGGATTGCCGAAGTGCACGTCCAGAAACGGCTGGATCGCATCGGCAACCTCCAGCGCGACGGGTGTGGTGGCGTTGTAATCGAGATAAATCGGCATGTTCATTTCAGTGCTGTTCAGAATCGAAAGCGGGAATGGTCTGAGTGATCATCCGTCCAATCATTCTGCCAGAACGGTATAGGCGCAACTCCCCCGGCTGAAAGGTAGTCCACGCTGCATTCTCATCCAGCGGTTCGGTGGTGACCAAGACACTGTTGCCTTGAGTGGCGTCGGATTGGTCTGAACCGGAGCGTTCCAAATAATGCAGCCGGTCATGTCCGTAGGCGATCAGGTGCTCCCCGTCCGACATCAGAAAATTGAATTTTCCGAGTGAGGCAACCAGCCCGCTTACCGTCGCCAGATTCTCCAACCAGGTGGAAGCGGCAGCGGAAGGCGTGCCGTGAAAATGTTCAGCGATACGACCGAGCAGGTGGCAGAAAGCATATTCGGAGTCCGTTTTGCCCGTGGGGCAGCAGACCGGATTGTTACTCGACATCTCTATTTCAACAATGTCCGGCACCATGCCATTGTGGGCGAACACCCATTCTTTGCCGCAGCACACTTGCTGGAACGGATGGGTATTGCCCATGTTGATGACGGGAGGAAAACTCGCCTTGCGGATGTGAGCGATAACCAAGCTGGAAATCGTGGTGTCGCACAATTGTTCAAATAAAGTGCTCTGATGCGCCGGGGCAGGCTCCTTGACAAGGCGAAACGCCCCGTTCGCCTGCCATGCGATCCCCCATCCGTCAGGATTGCCAGACGCTTGGCTGCCGCGCAAACGAAATGCGTTGAGTTCCTGATTCGCAGCCACGGGTTGGTCGGACGATATGCCAAAGAGTTCGCACATAGGCTTGCCTTATCGGTATTTGCGCAAGTACCAGGATTCGAAAAATGCCTTGGCGCTATGCATCAGACCCATTGGGGGCAGAGCCATTTCGCTATCCGGCGTGCGCCGCACCAGCATGCCGGCATCCAGGCTGTCCACGATGCAGAATAATTCCACCTTGAATGTCTTCTGCGGATTTCCGCCATCCAGTTCCGCCAGCAGATTCTCCGCTGCCGTTTCTCCTTGCAGGTCGGCCATGTGCGCCTGTTTGGGCATCCAGTCCGGCCCCGGGAAGCTGCCGGAATCGCCCACGACATACACTGCAGGCATGCCTTCTACGCGGCAATGAGCATCGGCCTTGATCAGCCCACCCGGTGAGCGCGGCAGATTGGTCTGATCGAACCAGGCATTACCGGTCAATCCGGGCATGAAAATGATGAGGTTGGTAGCGAACTCGCCGCCCTCGGTCTTCACTTTGTCTGCTTTAAAACCGACTAGTTTGTGACCGAGTTGCTTCTTTATGTTGCGCTTATCCATCTCCGCCATCAGGCGTTGTACCGCACGTTCACCCAGGCGGTTTCCGGGGTTGGGCATTGGGTTGAAGAAGGTGAGGCCGATCTTGTCTCGACGCCCTTCGCGGCGCAACTGGGTATCCAATCCGAACAGGAATTCGAAGATGGGGCCGCCGCGCATGGCGGACGGTTCGTTCGGGTTGCCCGCGAATCCGAGCGCGATGTTTCCCTGTTCGAGTGTCGCTACCCGGTCGCGAATCTTTTCTGCGGCAGCGATACCTTCGCACGGCAGGATGGCATGTTCGATGCCGGGCAGTTTCTTGATGAAGCGTCCGCCGCTGGCGATGATGAGACCTTGGTTAACCACCTTGCCGTTGTTGGTCAGCACGGTACGTCCGCAGTCCTCCAATCCGGTTGCCTCACCCGCAAAGAAACGGATGCGGTTTTCAGTCAAGAAAGACTCAAGGGGGATACGCACGTCCTCCGCTTTGCGTTTGCCGGAGGGTATCCAGATCAGGCTCGGCAGAAAGATCAGCTCCGCCTTGGGTGCGATGAGGGTGATCTCGGCATCCGCATCCAGTTCGCGCAATTTTCTGGCTGCTGACAGTGCAGCGAAACCGGCGCCGATGATGGAAATCTGTTTCATGTTTGAACTCCTGTTGATTGCGGATTGATGCGTGGATGCGTTTCTTCGCCGAACAGCCAGAGTACGCCTCCCGACAATAACATTGAAACAGCGACGAACCAGAACGCCGCTTCCACCGAGCCGCTGAAATGCGCCGCGATACCTAACCCGAGCGCGCCGATGCCGTAACCCAAGTCGCGCCAGAAGCGGTAGATGCCGATGGCCGAGCCGCGCCAGTTGGGATGCGAGATGTCGGCCACGGCGGCGGAGAGGTTGGGGTACAACAGTGCCATGCCGAAACCGGAGACAGCGGCGGAGAACGACCACCAGACCATGCCATCCTGCAACAGCATCATCGTCACGCCTGCGCCGCAAATCCACATACCAATAACGTTTGGAATGTGGCGGCCGATATGGTCGGACAATTTGCCGGTGAAGAATTGCGAGCCGCCCCAGACGAAACCATACACGCCGACGACCCAGCCGATGTCGGGCAGGATCAAACCTCGCTGGTAAAGGAACACCGGATAGAACACCCACACCAGCGCATCGACGAACTTCTCCACCAGCCCCGCCTGACTGATGGCCGCCAAACGCTTGTCACGCCATGACACCAATGTGAACACCTCCCATGTTGTCGGCTGCGCACTGATGTTGGTCGGATAGCGCGGCTTGATGGTCGTAGAAGGTGCGGCGGCGTGTTTGGCCGCTTCCAGTTTGGCCCATGGCAAGGTGTCTTTTACCCACAACAAAGTCAGCAGCAAAGCGAGCAATACGGTCGTCATACCAAACAGCAGCAAGCCGCTGCGCGCGCCGAGTATGGTCGCCAGATAGGCGGTGATGATGCCGGCCAGCGCCAGACCGACATAGCCGGAGAACTCATTCAAACCAATCGTCAGGCCGCGCTGGTCTGCGCGGGTGATGTCCAGCTTGGAGGTCTGCGTCATCGACCAGGTCAGCCCCTGATTGATACCAAGCAACACGGTAGCGGCGACGATCCAACTCCATGAAGGGGCGAAATAGATCAGCAAGGGAATGGGCAGCGCTGTCGCCCAACCCAGCAGCAGAACCCTTTTGCGCCCGATGCGTTCGGACAAACGTCCGGCCACGAAATTGAGCGTGCCTTTGACCAGACCGAATGCCACCACGAATGCAGTGAGCAACATGAAGGAATTCTTCGGTACGCCGAATTCGGATTCGGACAATGCCGGCACCACCGTGCGCATCATGCCGATGGTGAAGCCCACCAGCAAAACTTGCAGCAGTTGGTGCAGGAACTGGTCGAGGTTGGCGCGGATGCCGTGTTGCATTTTCCTCAACCCGCGAGGTTGGCAGCAACCATCTTGTCCATCTCGGCAGGACGCGGCGGAATTTCTTTGAGCAGGTATTCGACGAAATCATTTTTGTTCATCGTCAATCCCGGATTCCAGCGCTTTTCGAATCCGATGGTCGAACTCGGCTTGCCGGACAAACCCGCACCGCACACGCTGCCTGCCTGATGGCCGGGGAAGATCTCGACCTCGTTGGACAAGTGCAGTAGTTTGAAATGAATACTGTCGAACAGTTGTGCGGCCATCTCGTGTTCGCGCCCGAGCAGATCGGGCCGACCGATGGAGCCGACGAACAAGGTATCGCCGGTAATGACGAACCAAGGCAACTCGCCGCGACGCATATCGGTCACCAGCAGGCAGATGCTGTCCGGCGTATGCCCGGGCGTATGCAGCACCTCGACATTGACGTTGCCAAGATTGAGTGACTGACCATCGGTCAGCGGTTCGAATTCGAACTTGACACGACCTTTGTCCGATTCGTGCAGACAGTACGACGCCCCAACCATCTGTGCGAGCTTTCTGCCGCCAGAATAGTGGTCGGCATGCACGTGGGTGTCGATCACGTAATTGATGGTGACGCCCGCTTTCTTCGCTTCCTCGATGTACCACTCCTCATCGCCAGCGACGACATCCACCGCCATGGATTTACCTTTGGTGCCGCAGCCGAAGAAATACGACAGTGAAGATTCTTTTGTGGGTAGTTGTTTGAAGAACATTGCTCGCTCCCTTTTGAATTAAAACACCAGAACTTTGTCTGCCCACACCGTCCACTCGGCCAGTTCAGCCAAGGTACTGCGGTGCGTTCCTGCTGCGATATCGTTCTCGCTCATACCGCGTGCATCCATACAGGTGCCGCAGATTCCGACTTCGCCACCATGCCGGATCACATTGCCGAGCATGGTTTCCACGTTATAGAACCCCGGCGGTACTTTCTGATTACGGTGTGCGGCGGATGCCGCATCGCCGATCAAAAAGACGCGCACGGTGTTGCCTTCCATTTTGGAAACAGCACCCGCCAAACGCAGGCCGTTATAGGTGCGCTCGCTTCCATATGGGCCATCGTTGAGGATATAAAGGTGATTCATGGCGCCCTCCTTGGGTTGATTATCATTCTAGCGAATACTGGAATGATTAAGCTACATCTGTCATTCTGTGTCAAGATAATTTATAGTCGGCACTGCACAATCCAGTAATTGATAGACTAAATACCATGAAAAACGCACGCAAGATTAAAGACCTGCTGTATGAGCAGGTGTCACGCATAGGCAAAGTGTTCTCCAGCCCCAAACGCTTGGAGCTGATCGAACTGCTTTGTCAGGGCGAGAAAACCGTGGAGACGCTGGCGAATGAAGCCTCGATCAGCGTGAAGCTGACCAGCTCGCATTTACGCGAGTTGCGCATGGCGCACTTGGTCGAAACAGAGCGCCAGGGCAAGAACATCTACTACCGCCTCGCCGATAAATCGGTGGCGGACCTTTGGGTGCAGATTCATACACTGGCTGAGGATCGATTGATCGAGCTGCAACTGGCATTGCAGAAGATCGCCACACAACCGGATGATCTGGTTCCGAGCGACCGCGACAGTCTGATGAAAGCAGCGCGCAAGGGCGAAGTGGTTGTGCTTGATGTCAGACCGTCAGAGGAATACCTGAACGCACATCTGCCGTTTGCACGGTCGATTCCGCTGGAAGAGTTGCGCCAGCGCCTGAGTGAACTCCCCAAAGATCGTTCGATAGTCGCGTACTGTCGTGGTCCTTACTGTCTGATGGCGGCGGATGCGGTTGAACTGCTAAGAAAAGAGGGGTACTCAGCCATCCACCTGCGGGAGGGTGTCGCGGAGTGGGCGACTCATAAGTAATTCGTTGTTGGCTGTCCCTGATGCTTTCTTGGGGTCGAGCTTGGTCATCTGACTGCTCTGAATTATCAGTGCTAAACTGGTAATTCAATTTCAAGTTAAATCTAGTTAGCCCATGAGAATCATCTCAATCGTCGGACATTCAGGATGTGGCAAGACTACGCTAATGGTGGCGCTCATTCGCGAGTTGTCACGGCAGGGGCTGCGTGTCGCCACCATCAAGCATGCTCATCACAAAGTGGAACTCGATACGCCCGGCAAGGATAGTTATCGGCATAAGGAAGCGGGTGCGGCATTGAGCATGTTGCTGACGCGCGATGCGCTGCAACTGGTGGCGGATGCGACGTTGGAGCGCGAGCCGGAACAGTTGGCGCGGCGATTCTTAGGTGAGGCTGATGTGGTGCTGGCGGAAGGTTTTTCGCATGCGCCGGGGGGCAAGATCGAAGTGCTGCGCCGTGAATGCGACAAGCCCGCACGTTGTGCCATCGAAGACGGATTGATCGCTATCGTCACAGACATGGATGAGGTCTATCCGCAATTGCTGCACTTCGCGCTGGACGATTATTCAGGTATCGCTCGCTTCATCCTCGAACGCAAATGATCTTTGATTGCACCGCAGTCATTTTGATAGGCGGGGACTCTCGTCGCATGGGACAGGACAAGGCGAGTTTGGTATTGGGTGAGCGCAGTCTGCTGCAACACGTCACAAGTATCGTGCAGCCGCTGTTCGGCGAGGTCATCATCAGCGTGCGCCAACCGCGTGCGGAGATCGCGTTTCCGCAAGTGTGTGACGATCCCGCGCATCGCGGGCCGTTGGCAGGATTGGTAGCGGGGTTGCAGAGCGCAAAGACACCGTGGGTGTTCGTGCTGGCGTGTGACATGCCATTCATCGAACAGGCAGTGATCGAGCGATTGGGGCGATTCAGAGATGGATATCAGGCGGTGGTACCGATGGTGCAAGGTTATCCGCAACCATTGGTAGCGTTCTATGCGGTGAGTTGTGCGGACTCGGTGCTCGAATGTTTGAACGGGGATGGCAAGCACAGTTTGCGCGAATTGCTGGACAAGTTACAAGTGCGTTATGTCAGCGAAGGTGAGTTGCTGATCGCGGGTTTGCAGTCGCGCAGCTTCGTCGATCTGGATACGCCGGAAGAGGCCGCGATGGTAATGCGCAAATTGTAGGTCAGGCTTCAGCCTGACAGTTTGGCGTCGGGTTAAAACCCGACCTGCAAAAATATTTGTGTGATGGATTGAGGGGCGGAAAATCGATGGAACATTTGAAAGTAAGCGAAGCGCAACAGATCATCATCGACACGGTTGGAACGATGGGTGTGGAGAGCGTGGCGTTGGCGCAATCGCTGGGGCGAGTGTTGGCGCAGGATGTCCGTGCCAATCGCGACCAGCCTCCCTGCGATGTGTCGGCGATGGATGGCTATGCGCTGCGCAGTGCCGATGTGGCGAACGCGCCGGTGACGTTGGACGTGATCGAAGACATCAAGGCTGGGGATATGCCGGGCAAGACGGTGCAAGCCGGGCAGTGCGCCCGCATCATGACGGGAGCACCTGTGCCGCAAGGGGCAGATGCAGTGATAAGAGTTGAAGATACGGCGATGGTGGAACGAGGGTTCCCCCACCCCAACCCTCCCCCGGAGGGAGAGGGGGCTGTCGTCTCGCTGCGCGAGAATATGTTTGAACGGGTGCAGATCAATTGCAGTGTGAAGCCGGGTAACGATATCCGTCAGCGCGGCGAGAGCATGCGCGACGGCGAGGTGGTGCTGTCTGCTGGAACCGAGATCGTGCCCGGGGTGGTCGGCATGTTGGCGATGGTGAAAGCTGCCAACATCAAGGTGTATCGGCAGCCGCGAGTGGCCATCCTTTCCACGGGCGATGAGTTGGAAGGGCTGAACGATGCCTTCGATGCGAACAAGATCCCCGATGCCAACAGCTATGCCCTGATGGCGCAGGTGCAGGCGCTGGGCATCCAGCCCGTGTTGCTGGGCATCGCACGCGACGATCCCGATGAGTTGCGCCGTCATCTGCAAGCGGGTTTGCAGTACGACGCGTTGTTGGTCTCCGGTGGGACATCGGTCGGAGTGCATGACTATGTGCGCCCGACGCTGGAAGCATTGGGCGTGCAGATGGAATTTTGGCGCGTGGCGATGAAGCCGGGGCATCCGATGGCATTCGGTAAGACTGATAAAACTTTCATTTTCGGCTTGCCGGGAAATCCAGTTTCCAGCATGGTCTGTTTCGAGCAGTTCGTGTTGCCCGCATTACGCCGCATGATGGGTTGCCCCCGTTTGCATAGACGCACGGTGTCGGCGCGATTGACGCACGATGTGAAGCACAAACATTCGCGAACTGAATTCGTGCGCGTGACGCTGCGCACTGAAGAGGGTGGTTATGTGGCGACTTCGACCGGCGCGCAGGGTAGCGGGATATTGCCGTCGATGGCCAAGGCGGACGGATTGATGATCGTGCCTTCAGCCAGTCAAGGCTTGGCGGCGGGTGAACAGGTGAGGGTGCAACTGCTAGATGGCACTGCATTCCAGGATTTAGCGGATTTTAAGGAGTAGTGATGAGCAGCGCACGTATCGGTTTTGTGACCATCTCAGACCGCGCCAGTCGCGGCGAATACGAAGACAAGGGCGGCCCGGCGATGCGCGACTGGTTCACGAGGGTGTTGAGCAGCCCGTGGGAAGCAGTGACACGCGTGATTCCCGATGAGCAGGCCTTGATCGAAAAGACGCTCATCGAATTATGCGATGTCGAGGGATGTTCACTGGTCGTCACCACCGGTGGCACCGGCCCGGCCCTGCGCGACGTGACGCCGGAGGCGACCGAAAGGGTGTGCGAGAAGATGATGCCTGGGTTCGGCGAATTGATGCGCGCTGCCTCACTCAAGTTCGTGCCGACGGCGATCTTGTCGCGCCAGACAGCTGGCATACGCGGCAAGAGTCTCATCATCAATCTGCCGGGCAAACCCTCGGCCATCGATGACTGCCTGAATGCGGTGTTCCCCGCCGTGCCCTATTGCATCGACCTCATCGAGGGGGGGTATCTGGAATCTGATGCTGGGCAATGCAATATTTTCCGTCCGGCGCATGCAACCCGAAAATGAACGACGGAAGCAGGTTGCAAACCCCCGGCTGAATTCTTAAGATGAACGGACATGGAATCGGTCGAAATATCAGGACGTCCCTTGAGGAAAATTAAGATGAAAGTGTTTGTACGCGCAAGTCTGTGCCTGTTGTTGGTGTGGGCGAATGCCGCATTTACGGCTGAGGTCAGCGTTGCGGTGGCTTCGAATTTCGCCGCACCCATGGAGCGCATCGCAGTGTTGTTTCAAAAAGACAGCGGACACACGCTGAAGGTGAGCCTTGGCTCCAGCAGCAAGTTTTATTCGCAGATCAAAAGCGGGACTCCGTTCGATGTGTTTCTTTCGGCCGATGAAGTGATCCCCAAACGTTTGCTGCAGGAAGGATTGGCGGTAGAGGGAAGCCGGTTCGTCTATGCCACGGGCAGATTGGTGTTGTGGAGCGCGCAGCCCGATTTTGTCGATGACAAGGCGGCGGTGTTGAACAAAGGCAACTTCAATCGCTTGGCCATCGCGGATCCTAGGCTCGCACCTTATGGGGTGGCAGCGAAAGAGACACTGGAAAAATTGTTCATGTGGAACGCAATTCAAGGAAAATTGGTCAAGGGCGAAAACGTCACGCAGACCTATCAATTCGCCGCGACCGAGAATGCCGAGTTGGCTTTCATTGCGCTATCGCAAGTGATGCTCAATGGCAAAGTAACGACGGGATCGTGGTGGTTGGTGCCTTCCGAAATGCACAAGCCGATCCGTCAGAGTGCGGTGCTTCTGTCCAGCGCAAAAAATCGGGCAGCCGCCAACGATTTTCTTGCATTCATGAAAAGCCCCAAAGCCGTGGCGATTATGCGCGGCTTTGGCTACGAATTTCCTTGAGGTCGAACGTCTGGGACAGTTACTGAAGTGTTGATTTATTACCAATCCGACTTTTGCAGGTCGGGTTTTAACCCGACAAATCGTTCGAAATCAACAAAGACCGTCAGGTTACTCCGCAGGGGTTCTTGCACCTTTGGTTAAAACCCGGCCTACAAAAAGCAAGCGAATGAATCAGCGTCTGCCTAGTGGTTGACTGCTTTTGCGATCAGTTTCTGTAATTCGCCCTGTTCGTACAGCGCCAGCATAATGTCCGAACCGCCGATCAATTCCCCGCCGACATAGAGTTGGGGAAAGGTGGGGAAGTCCGCATAGAAGGGCAGGTTGTCATACACTTCCTGGTCCGAAAAAACATTTACTGCGACATATTTTTCCACGCCGCAGGCTTTAAGCACTTGTGCCGCACGCCCGGAAAAACCGCATTGGGGAAATTGCGGAGTACCTTTCATATACAGTACGACAGGGTTGCTGGTGACGGTCTGTTTGATGTTGTCTAAGGCATTCTGGTTCATGTTGCGGTTTCTCCAAATAAAAATTGTTCAGGCCGATGCAGCCCATTGTGTGGGGGTGAGGGTCTTCATCGACAAGGCGTGTATCTTTTTCATTTTGTCTCCGAGTACCTGATACACCAGCTTGTGTTGTTGCAACAGGCTCTTGCCTTCGAAGGCCGGGCTGACGATCACCGCATCGAAATGGCGACCGTCGCCCTCAACCTGGATATGTTCGCACTCAAGCCCAAGCAGGATGTAGTCTTTAACGTTGTCGGGTGTGACCTTCATTTCATTCCTCGATTTAAGTGAGTAGTGGGCAATTTAGACGCAACCCGTCGGCTTGGGCATGCCGCCGTATTTGGTGATGGGCTTCATCGGTCCTGTCATCCACAGGTCGAACAATTCTTTCTGATCTTCTTCGATGTGCTTGGCGAATTTGCGAATGGGCGGGACAGAACCGAATTCCTCGAAATATTCGCGGGCTTTGCTGATGTGGTCCCATTTTTTGTCATTCAACTCGTAGCCATCGACTTCGGCCATCGCCCGGCCAATCTCCGGAGTCCAGTCACTCATGTCAACAAGATATCCATCACCATCACGATTTGGTATGTTCATTTTGTGTCTCCTCATATAATTTCCGGCGAACATTTGATATTGTCTGAGCAAAATAGTCAATTACTCCGATGGGGGATTTGCATAGAGGTGTTTGTATAACTCCAGTCTTGAACGCCTCAGTTTTTGATAATTTATTGAAACGACAAATGCTGATTTACCGACTAAATAACTTGCAACTTGTTGATATTGTGTGTTTTCAGTGATACACAATCACGCTTTGTCGCGGATAAGATATAATCCGCCAGTCATTTCTGGGGTCGGATAAGTCTGTAAATTCCAGGTTGGTCTTTGAAATACAATATCGCGTTTTCAACTGGTTTTCTTGGGTAGCGGAGTGAATTTGCACTCCGACAAACGGAGGCGAATGTTATTTCGCCTCGCTTCATGTTGGATGTCAGAATTGGCATCCTTATTTTTTGGGTAGGTGATATGTTCGATTTTGTGCATGAAAGAAAACGTCTGGTGCAGGTTGTGTTGGCCCTCATCGTATTGCCCTTTGCCTTGTGGGGCGTAGATTCGTATCAAAAATCCGGCAATGAAGCTTCACTGGCCAAAGTGAATGGCGAGAAGATTGGTCAACAGGAATTTGACAACGCGATGGAACAACAACGTCAGCGATTGCGTGAAATGGCCGGGCCGAATTTTGATGCGTCGATCTTCGATAAGGCTGAGATCAAACATTCGGTATTGGAAGGTCTGGTATCGCAGAAACTACTCTTCAGTGAAGCGCGCAATGCCGGACTCGTTGTCAGCGACGAGATGATGGCGCAGCTCATCGCTACAGTGGGTGCATTCCAAAAAGACGGCAAATTTGACAAGCAGAGTTATGAAACTGCGCTGAGTGCCCAAGGGATGACGCCGGCGATGTTCGAGTACCGTGTACGTCAGGATCTGATGTCCCGCCAGTTGACGGATGCCTTGTCCCAAAACGGTTATGCGGCAGCAAAGACGGCCGAAAACCTGATCCGTTTGAATGAACAGCAACGCATGGTGGCGGTGACCAAAATGGGTTTTGAAGCTTTCTTCAAAGAGGCCAAAGTGGAAGAAGCCGCCGTCAAAGAGTATTACGACAAGAACCCGCAAGAATTCCAAGTTGCCGAACGCGCCAAGGTCGAATTTGTGACTTTCTCGATCGATTCGCTGTTGCAACAAGTGGCCGTAACGGACGCGGAAATTCAGGCGTATTACAACGAACACCTGCAGGAATTCGGCACTCAAGAGCAACGTCAGGCTGCCCATATCCTGATTCCGCTTTCCAGCAAGGGCTCTGAAGCGGAGCGTCAGGCGGCAACAAGTTTGGCCGAATCGGTGCTTAGCCAACTTCGCAAGTCACCCGCAAAATTCGCCGATCTGGCAAAACAATATTCCAAAGACCCGGGCTCGGCCGTCAAGGGTGGCGACCTGGGGTTGTTCGGGCGCGGCATGATGGTGAAGCCTTTCGAGGAATCGGTGTTCTCCCTCAAAGTCGGGGAAATTAGCGGCTTGGTGTTATCCGATTTTGGTTTCCATATCATCAAGCTGGTGGCGATTCAACCTGCCAAGTCTCAATCGTTGAGTGAGGTGAAAGCTTTGGTAACGCAGCGCATCAAATCGCAGCATGCCAGCGATAAATTTGCCGAGTTGGCAGATAAATTCAGCAATACGGTCTACGAGCAGAGTGATAGTTTGAAACCTGCCGCAGAACTGGTGAAAGGCTCTGTACAGAGCGGCGTTTGGTTGAGCAAAAATCAGGCACCCTCCGAGACATGGAGCGCAAAAGCGTTGCAGGCTGTATTTTCCGAGGATGTGCTGAAGAACAAACGCAATACGGCTGCGGTCGAAGTGGCTCCCAATACGCTTCTGGCGGCACGGGTCAGCGAATATCAGGCAGCGACGGTGCGTCCGCTGGCAGAAGTGGCTCCTATGATTCGCGGCAATCTCCTGCGCCAGGCGGCCATGAAGGCAGCTAGCTCGCAGGGCGCTGCGTTGTTGGGCCAGTTACAACGCGGAGAAAAAATTCAGGTGAAATGGAATGCGCCTCAAAGTGTGACGCGTTCGCAGCACGCGGATATCAGCCAACCACTGGCGCAGTTGTTATTCCGTGTCGATACAACCCAGCTGCCTGCCTATGTGGGGATCGAGGACGGCCAAAATGGCTATGTGCTTGCACGTGTCGACGCGGTTAAAGAGGTCGAGCTGATCGAGGGTGAAAAACTGAATCGGTACGCGCAGCAAATCAGAATGCTGACGGGCGAGGAATTACTCAAGGATTATCTGGCCGATACCAAGAAAAAAGCCGACATCAGCATGAAGGATTTCGCTGCGGACGAGAAGAAATAAGGAGCGATCCGTACCCTGAAACGCCGCTGATGAAGCGGCGTTTTTTTATTGGGGCGAGAGCGACAGGATTGCCCCGGACAGCCAAGTGGGCAAACGTGACTGACGCGGTAGGAACTTCTTTTGAGCTGATGCCTCGTTGCAGAGCTATCGTATATAATCCGGCGCTATTTGTTTTGACAGAACCTTATTTTCCATGCAGCAAAGCCCCCTTCTGGAAGTAACTCATCTCGCGTGTGATCGCGGTGATATACGCATTTTCAGCGGGTTGAGCTTCACCCTGGCAGCGGGGGAATTGGTGCAGGTGTGTGGTGAGAACGGCAGCGGCAAAACCACACTGTTAAGGACGTTGTGCGGATTCGTACAGCCCGTGGAGGGTTCGGTAAATTGGTGCGGGCAGGACATCGCGGAGTGGGACGATGGTTTTCATTCGCAAATGTGTTACCTGGGGCACCATAACGCGATCAAAGACGAGTTGAGCGCGCTCGAAAATCTGCAAATGAGCGCGGGTCTGGCGGGTTACCGACTCTCTGAGCAAGATGCGTTGCAAGCTTTAAGGCGCATGGGATTGCGCCGCAGAGAGCATCTGCCAGTCAGAGTGTTGTCGCAGGGACAACGCAGGCGCGTTGCGCTGAGTCGGCTGCTGATTGGTGATGCGAAATTATGGATACTGGATGAGCCGTTGACCGCACTCGATATAGGGGCGGTTGGATTGATTCAGGAACTTATTGGAGAACATCTGTCGAAGGGCGGGATGACAATTTTCACCACGCATCAACCTTTGCAAGTCGCGGGTTTTGAAGTGCGGCCGTTGGACTTGTCATGATGCAACTCTCGCTGTTCGGACTGTTGGGATTAGTAATCCGGCGCGACCTTTTGTTGGCGATGCGCAGGCGCGCCGATGTGCTGACCACGCTGATCTTCTTCGTGATGGTGGTGAGTTTGTTCCCGCTGGGGGTGGGGCCGGAACCGGACATGTTGCGCAGAATGGCTTCCGGGGTATTGTGGGTCGCGGCATTGTTGGCATCAATGTTGTCCCTGCCGCGCATGTTTTCTGCCGATTATCTCGACGGAACGCTGGAGCAGATGATGCTTGCGCCGCAGTCGCTTACCATGATGGTGTTGGGCAAAATCATTGCGCATTGGATGTTGTCCGGATTGCCGCTGGTCTTGATCGCGCCGGTATTGGGTTTGCAGTTCGATATGCCGGCGCAATCCTTGTGGATATTGGTGATCGCACTGTTGCTCGGCACGCCGGTGTTGAGCATGATCGGTGCGATCGGCGCAGCCTTGACGCTGGGTCTGCGCGGTGGCGGGGTGTTGGTTTCGTTGTTGGTACTTCCCCTGTGTATACCGATTTTGATCTTCGGAGCCGGGGCGGTTGAGGCGGTGAATAGTGGGCTGGGCGCGACTTCCAATCTGTCGTTATTGGGCGCGTTCTTTTTATTCGCACTGGTGTTCACGCCGTTCGTGGCAGCACAGGCATTGCGTATTTCGATGGAGTAAAAAGATTGGCTATTAACTGGTTTAAATATTCTGCACCCACTACCTTTTACGGACTTGCCGGAAAACTGATTCCGTATTTTGCTTGGCCCGCGCTGCTTCTGTTTGGTCTCGGTTTGTACATTGGATTTTTTGTTGCGCCGACCGATGCGGTACAAAGCGAAGCCTATCGCATCATGTTCATCCATGTGCCGGCGTCTATCCTGTCGATGTTTATTTATCTCATCATGGCGGGTTATGCGGCACTGGGTCTCATCTTCAAAACAAGACTGTCTTCCATGATGGCTACCGCACTGGCGCCAACCGGTGCCTTGTTTGCCTTCATCTCGCTGTGGACAGGGGCACTTTGGGGCAAGCCGATGTGGGGTGCCTGGTGGGTGTGGGACGCGCGCCTGACGTCGGAACTGATCCTGCTGTTTTTGTATCTGGGGTTCATCGCCTTGCAGGCGTCCATTGAAGATCCGCGCAGGTCTGACCGCGCCAGTGCGCTGCTGGCCTTGGTGGGTTCGGTCAACGTGCCCATCATCTATTACTCGGTGCAGTGGTGGAATACCTTGCACCAAGGCTCAAGCATCAAATTCAGCGGCACCAGCATGCATGTTGCGATGCAGCAAGCGATGTTCACCATCTTGGTTGCCTGCTGGTTGTACACCATCGCCATCGCGTTGGCGCGGGTGCGTAGCATCATTCTCGAGCGCGAGTCCAATACCCAGTGGGTCAAGGAATTGAAGGAGGCTTGCTAATGAATTGGTCCGAATTTTTTGCCATGAACGGTTATGGCTTTTACGTGTGGGGATCCTACGGGGTGGCTTTGCTGGTTTTTGGTGTTGAGACTTTAATGGTCAGGCACAAACGTAAACTGGTTCTGCGCCAGTTGAGATTAATGAATGAAGGCGGGGATACGTTATGACACCCAGACAGAAAAGATTGGCATGGATCGTGGCAGGTTTGGTTTTGGTGGCCGCAGCGGTCGGCTTGGTATTGTTCGCACTCAAGAACAATGTCAGCCTGTATTTCACCCCGACACAAGTGCATCACAATGAAGCTCCGCAAGGACGCAATTTCCGTATCGGTGGATTGGTGGAAGCAGGCAGCGTCAAGCGCGAGACAGACGGATTGACCGTGCGTTTCAATATCACAGACACCGCCCAGACCATGCAGGTTATTTACAAGGGCATCCTGCCCGACCTGTTCAAAGAAGGTAAGGGTGTAGTGGCACAGGGCAAGCTTGAAGCCGATGGCGTATTCCGTGCCGAGGAGGTGCTGGCCAAACATGACGAGAACTACATGCCGCCGGAAGCGGCTGATGCGCTGAAAAAAGCGGAAACAGCCAAAGCTGCCGTCGGGCAGCCTGCCTCAAGTTCATCCGCAGAATATCCTGTAGCCAAATAATTTAGAAAGCCCAAGCATGATTCCTGAGATCGGTAATTTCACACTCATCGTTGCCTTGTTCATTGCGCTTGTTCAGGGGGTGTTGCCTATTGCAGGTGCGGCACGCGGAAACATCGTGATGATGGGCAGTGCGCGTACTTTAGTTGTAGGACAGTTCGTGTTTGTCGCGATCGCTTTCGGCTGTTTGACGTATTCTTTTGTCGCCAACGACTTTTCCGTGCTTTATGTTGCCGAACATTCCAACTCGCAACTTCCCACCGCGTACCGGGTAGCCGCGATATGGGGAGGGCATGAAGGATCGCTGTTATTGTGGACATTCATTCTGAGTCTGTGGACGATTGCGGTTGCCGCCTTCAGCAAACACTTGCCACTGGAAATGGTGGCGCGTGTTCTGGGTGTGATGGGGTTGGTCGCGGTGGGTTTCCTGTTGTTCATGTTGCTCACCTCCAACCCGTTCGACCGCCTGTTTCCGGCCGCGATGGATGGACGCGATTTGAACCCGTTGCTGCAAGATCCGGGTTTGGTGATCCACCCGCCGATGTTGTACATGGGGTATGTCGGATTCTCTGTGGCGTTCGCCTTTGCCTTGTCGGCTTTGTTGGGCGGCAAGTTGGATTCGACATGGGCGCGTTGGTCGCGGCCGTGGACCACCGTGGCTTGGGTGTTCATGACCATCGGTATCGCCTTGGGCAGCTGGTGGGCGTATTACGAATTGGGCTGGGGGGGCTGGTGGTTTTGGGATCCGGTCGAGAATGCCTCGTTTATGCCCTGGCTGGTGGGGACGGCGCTGATCCATTCACTGGCGGTGACTGAAAAACGCGGCGCCTTCAAAAGTTGGACCGTGTTGCTTGCAATCGCGGCATTCTCGCTGTCACTGCTCGGTACCTTCCTGGTGCGTTCGGGCGTGTTGACTTCAGTGCACGCTTTCGCCACCGATCCGAAACGCGGCATTTTTATTCTTTCATTTTTGGTCGTCGTCATCGGATCATCCTTGGTGCTGTTTGCCTGGCGCGCACCCAAGGTGGGGCTGGGTGGCAAGTTCGATATCATTTCGCGCGAGTCGATGCTGCTCTCCAACAACGTGTTGCTGTCGGTTGCTTCCGCCTCGGTCTTTTTGGGCACGCTGTATCCCTTGTTCATGGATGCACTCGGTTTCGGCAAACTTTCCGTCGGTCCGCCGTACTTCAATACCGTATTCGTCCCCTTGATGGTTCCGCTGGTGATGATGATGGGCTTGGGCCCCGTCGCACGCTGGAAACATGCCAGCCTGCCGGACATCTGGATTCGCGTGCGCTGGGCATTGGCCGCCAGCATAACAATCGCTCTGCTGCTGCCGTTGGTGTTGGGCAACTGGACGCCGATCATCGCGCTGGGTCTGCTCATGGCCGCGTGGATCATCACCACTTCAGCGGTGAATCTGCGCCAACGCATCGGCAGTGATGGTCCGTTGTTGCATCGTTTGAAAACGCCATCGCGCAGTTATTACGGCATGTTGGTGGCACACCTCGGCATCGCCGTTTTCATCATCGGTGTGACGATGGTGAAAGGTTACGAGACCGAACGCGATGTGAGGATGGATATTGGAGACACGGTCGCGGCGGGGGGATATGTGTTCCGCTTTGATGGGGTAAGAGAGCAGCAGGGGCCGAACTATGTCGCTGCCCAAGGACGGGTGAGTGTCAGCAGGGACGGCAAATTGGTCACGCAGCTGTATCCGGAGAAGCGCACTTACAACGCCTCCGGCATGCCAATGACCGAAGCGGCGATCCGCACCGGTTTCTTTACCGATTTGTATGTGTCACTGGGTGAGCCGATCCCCGACACGAACGCGTGGGCTGTGCGCGTCTACATCAAACCGTTCGTGGATTGGATATGGGCGGGATGTGTGTTGATGGCGCTGGGCGGGATATTGGCGATCAGTGACCGACGTTATCGCATCCATGCGCGCAAAGAAAATGAAGTCGTTTCGGGCGAGGCGCAATTGAAGGAGCAAACCGTATGATGCGCTTCACCTTGCCCCTGGTTATATTTTTGGTCTTGGCCGGATTTCTCTATGTTGGCTTGAGCTTGGATCCGCGTGAAGTGCCTTCGCCCTTGGTGGGGAAACCCGCACCAGCTTTCTCTTTGCCGCAACTACACGATGCGAATAAACGGTTCTCCACGCAGGATATGCAGGGACAGGTGTGGTTGTTGAATGTGTGGGCATCCTGGTGTAGCGCGTGTAAAGACGAACACCCGATCCTGATGGATCTGGCGCGTCAGAACATCGTGCCTGTACTCGGTTTGGATTACAAAGACAAACGTGAAGATGGCGAACGCACCTTGAGCCAAGCGGGCGATCCCTACACGCTGACGATCTTTGATGCCGATGGCAGAGTGGGTTTTGACTACGGCGTGTACGGAGTACCCGAGACCTACGTCATCGACAAACAAGGTGTCATTCGTGACAAGCTTATTGGTGCCTTGACCCCGAAAAATCTAAGAGAGCGCATCTTGCCGCTCGTTGCGGAGTTACAGAAACAATGAGACATATTCTATTGGCCTTGATGTGCCTGTTCCCGACATTGGTCTTTGCCGGTGAAGCAAAAGATCTGGCAGATGATCCCGTTATGGAACGTCGCATGATCGACCTCGCAGAGAAAGTACGCTGCCTGGTTTGTCAGAGTGAAAACGTCGCGAGTTCGCGTTCCGACTGGTCGAACGATGTGCGCCAGATTATGCGTGACAAGATGAAAGCGGGTGCGACCGACCAGGAGATCATGGACATATTGGTCGAGCGATTCGGCAAGTCCGTTTTGTTCGATCCGCCCGTGGATGAAGAGACCATCACGTTGTGGATTGCACCCTTCGTATTGCTCTTGATCGGAGGCGGTCTGCTGTTCGTGCAATTGCGCAAACGTCGCGTGACCGTTAAAGACTCCGCACTAACACCTGAAGCGCAACAGCGTGCTCGCGATTTACTCAAAGAAGAAGAGACCAAATGACTTTATTCTGGATCATCTGCGCGGCGTTAATGATCGTCGCCATGCTTTTCATCGCGGTACCGTTATGGCGCGGCACTGCCAAAAATAACTCTGTCGCACGGGATGCGGCCAACCTTGAGATATTGCGTGATCAGATCGTCGAGATGGACAACGATCTGAAGAACGGCCTGCTGACAGAGGAGTTGCACGCGCAGGGGAAAAGCGAGTTGCAAAACAGGGTGCTGGATGAGGTTGGCAACGAAGCTGAAGTCGGGACGGATGCGACACGCAAGCCCCTCAAAATCATTGCCATCGCGATCTCTGTATTGTTGCCTTTGGCTGCAGTCGGGATGTATACGCAGGTCGGAAATATGGACGCCTTCTCGGATCGGATGGGGCATGGTGGTACGACCGATATGGGCGTGCCTCGGACTGCGGCATCGATCAGTGAGTTGGAACAGAAAATAGAATCCAATCCGGAGGACGGCGAATCACTGGTCATCCTGGCGCGCAGTTATATGGAAGCCGGACGTTATGCCGATGCGGCACAAAACTACGAACGGCTGACCAAGTTGGTTGGCAGCGAGGCTTGGGTTTGGGCGGATTACGCCGATGCGCAAGCGATGGCACAAGGTCAGACACTGCGCGGCAAGCCGACTGAACTGATCAACAAAGCATTGGCGATCGACCCGATGCACCCCAAGAGTCTGGCTCTGGCCGGTTCGGCGGGAATGGAACGTGGCGATTTTGCGGCAGCCATCCAGCATTGGGAGCGATTGCGCGGTCAACTCCCGCCGGAGAGCGAAGATGCAAAGATGATCGAAAGTGGATTGGCCGAGGCACGTCAATTACAGTCGCATAGCAAGGGTGGCAAAGCGCCGGTGCTGGAACAGAACGTTGCGCCCGTGCAAACAGCGGCGACATCAAGCGGCAAAGAACGCATCACCGGGCGGGTGACTTTGAGCGAAGCGTTAAAGGGCAAAGTCAGCCCGGACGATACGGTGTTTGTGTTAGCCCGCGCGGCGGAAGGCCCGAAGATGCCGCTGGCGATATTGCGCAAACAAGTGCGCGATCTGCCGTTAACGTTCGAACTGGATGACAGCATGGCGATGATGCCGCAAATGAAGTTGTCCGCATTCGAACAGGTCGTGGTCGTGGCGCGTATCTCCAAAGCCGGCTCTGCCACGTCGCAGCCCGGTGACGCACAAGGTATGAGCAAACCGCTGCGACCCGGAACGAAAAACGTGAATGTGAAGATCGACCAGATGGTGGAGTGATTCAACACAAAAACCCTATAGCCGCACTGTTTCGCAGTGCGGCTTTTTTATGTCACGTCCACATTCAACTGTAGCCAGTATTCCAGTAACGCCAAGTGCCACAACTTATTTCCGTTTAGTCGCGTGTAATACGACTCGGGGGCGGCCAGCAGTTTCTCCACATAAGCCCGTTTGAACAGGCCGCGTTGCCTGCAGGCATCCGATAACAAAATGTCACGCATAAACTGCAAGAATTCTCCGCGCACGTATTTCAACGCGGGAACCGGGAAATATCCCTTGGGCCGGTCGATCACCGAATCGGGAATCAGTCCGCGCGCTATGGCTTTGAGCGGGAATTTGCCGCCTTCCTTGAGGCGCAGTTCGGGTGGCATACGTGCCGCCAGTTCGACAAGTTCGTGATCGAGGAACGGCACGCGCGCTTCCAGTCCCCACGCCATGCTCATGTTGTCCATACGTTTGACCGGATCGTCCACGATCAACGTCGTCACATCGAAACGCAGCACCTGGTCGAGGAAGGAATCGGCATGTGTTTTCGATAATTCGCGTTGCACCAGTTCACTGGTGACATCCACCGTGTGAAAGTCGGAGCTGACGGTTTGCAGATATTCGCCGTGGTCGCGGTCAAAATAATAATTTCGAAACTTACCCAGTGTTGAGCCTGATGCAGACAACATCTGCGGATACCAGAAATAACCGCCGAACACTTCATCCGCACCTTGTCCGGCCAGCGCGACTTTCACTTCTTTGGAAACTTTTTCAGCCAGCAGGTAAAAGGCGATGTTGTCCTGACTCACCATCGGCTCGGACATATTGCGCACCGCCTCCGGCAGGCGCTGCAACACCTCGCTATTGGGGATCAGGTATTTGTGGTGGCGCGTGTTGAAATGCTCTGCAATTTGATCCGAATAGACAAACTCGTCACCTTTTTCCGCATCACCGCCGATGTCTTCGAAGCCGATGGAGAAGGTGCGCAGATCAGACACATGGTCAGCCAACAGGCCGACAATCAGGCTGGAATCCAGCCCGCCGGAAAGCAGCACACCCACCGGAACATCGGCAGCGAGCCGATGACGTTCCACTACTTTTGACAATACGTGGCGAGTCGCGTCCAGCCAATCGTGTTCGCTTAGAACAGTAGCCGGGCGTGTTGCATCCAGTGACCAATATTGGCTGTGCTTGACCTCGCCCGATGCTGTGAAGGTCATGTGACTTGCCGGGGGCAGTTTTTTCACGCCGTTGAGCAAGGTGCGCGGGGCAGGGACAACGGCGTGCAGCGTGAGGTGATGATGTAACGCGACCGGGTCGATGCTGGTATCTATCCCGCCGCTTGCCAGCAACGCCTGCAAAGTGGAAGCGAAACGCAGCGATGAGCCATCAAGAGTGTAATACAGCGGCTTGATGCCGAAGCGGTCACGCGCTAGAAATAATTTATTGTCGCGCATGTCCCAAATCGCAAAAGCGAACATGCCGTAGAAACGCTCTACACAATGCTCGCCCCAAGCATGGTAAGCCTTGAGGATGACCTCACTATCGCCCTGCGAAAAAAAGTCATAGCCCAGTTCGGTCAGCTCTGCACGCAATTCTTTATAGTTGTAAATCGTGCCGTTGAATACCAGCGCAAGATGTAATTGCTCGTCCAGCATGGGCTGCTTGGACTGNNGGCCCGCGCCGTGCCATTTGAAAAGTCATCTGTTTGATGATCTTGATTTCAGGTTGCCGATTATCGAAACGCAGTTCGCCGCAGATGCCACACATAAAAAAACCTTGCGAGTTATTGTTGATGGAGATTGAAGAGGGGGCGGTCTGCACCCGATTCCGTTAACTGCTGTCTGAACTGCGATGACTTGGGTGTGACCCGCCCCACGTCATATTTTATGCGGTGCAAATATGCGTCCGTATTTTTTTCACCACTGAATAACATTCACACACCCGCTTTTCCAATTGGACTCTAAACGAAATCCAAGTCGGGATGCAGTCGTGCGTAGTCCGCCTCTGGTAGCGCGGCAAGCAGGTGATTTTGTTTGGGGTCGTGCGGGGAAACTGAATCCGGTTCGAGGCTGGTCATTGACATTCCAAGCATCCCTTGAAGCTATACAACGGTTTTATTGTCCATGGACAAATGCGTATTTGCTTCGCGTTGATTTTTGCGTATTTAGTGTCAGCTTTCGTTTTACTTGTCGGCGCATTGTACTGCTTCGCCCGGGTTGCGCAATCGCAGAGTTCCGCTATACATTGTTCACCCAAGTTTCCGGCTGTGATTTAGAGTGCGTATAAGACGTTGTTGATTGGCTGATTCATATAAGGCCGATTTGGCGAAGTTGTGCAACGGCGAAGATATTGCAGAAGTCGTTTCGAGTTGGATGGACTTGCGAAGAAAAAATGGGTGGATACACATGGAAAAACGATTCGAAAATTACGCGCAACTGACGGCTCTGTTGTTATTGGTGTTAGGGTGTTATTTGGTTCTCAAACCCTTCCTGACCGCCACATTGCTGGCCGCTGTGGTTTGTATCTCAACATGGCCTCTCTATATCAGACTGTTGGGCATATTGCGCGGCAGGCAGAACATCGCGGCGCTCAGCATGACGCTGATACTTGGACTGGTTGTCATCCTTCCTATGGCACTGTTGGCCTACAACCTGAGTGACAACGTCACCGACCTCATCAACGCAATCAAGCAGATTATCAAAGACGGCCCACTGGAACCCCCAGTCTGGTTGAACGGTGTTCCCATCGTGGGCGAGTCAGCCGCTCAATATTGGCATTTGGTTGCAACCAACCATAGCGAATTGACTGCGCTGGTTGAGCGGCTTTTGGAACCTGCCAAAAACTTCCTGCTGGCGGGCGGCATCATGTTGGGGCAAGGCGTGATGGAGATGTGTCTTGCCGCGTTGTTCTGTTTCTTCCTCTATCGCGATGGTTCTGGTCTGATGCGTTTTCTTCAAATGGCGACGAGCCGGGTGGTCGGTGCCAGGGGCACGGAAGTGCTCAACATCATCAGCAATACTGTACGAGGCGTCATGTACGGTTTCTTGGGAACGGCGCTTGTTCAGGGTTTTGTGGCGTCGCTTGGTTTTGCCATCGCGGGTGTTCCTGCTGCCTTGCTACTCGGAGTGATCACATTTCTGCTGTCTTTCTTACCTGTTGGCCCGCCGCTGATCTGGGGTGGCGCGGCTGCATGGTTGTTCTATCAGGGCAGCTTTGGATGGGCGGTCTTTATGCTGTTGTGGGGCGTGTTACTGATCAGCAGTGTGGATAATATACTGAAACCCATACTCATCAGCCGTGGCAGCAATCTACCATTCATCCTTGGAATGATTGGTGTGTTTGGCGGAGTGGCCGCTTTCGGCTTCGTCGGAATCTTTATCGGTCCGACGCTGTTGGCAGTGAGTTTCAATCTGATCCAGCAATGGGAGATTCGCGCAAGCGTGAGCGACGATCAAACATGATGCCTGCTTTGTTGCGAGTCCGGCCAGCTGAGCGAGGCTTCATTTTATGGACGGGCAACTTGATGATACTTTACCAACTTGCCAGGAGAATCCATGAAACGCATCCCCCGTCGTATTTTCACCGCAGAATTCAAGCGTGAAGCAATCAAGATAGTCACAGAGCAAAGCAAGGCCTGGGTTCAAAAAGCAGATAGAGAAACAATCTGATTCAATTTGGGTTTACCGCGATGTGATTACGTCTAAAAATTCATTGGGGGCAAATTTACCAACTCGTTTCATATGTTCCGTAAAAATTGAAAATGGGAGTATGTTTCCAAGTGTTCGAATGTTGGATAAACCGTAATCTCCCCAGCGTATCAGGCAGAGATGGTTTATGCGTCGGGAAAGGAAGTCGTCGAGTTATACGACTGAGTGGGGAGAGTTGCCGGTGGTGCGCTGAGTTTGGGATAGTCAGTACCGAGCAACCGCTGCTCGAATACGCTCAATAGTGTCCTCCATCCGTGCTTTTTTAGACACCTCCAAGCCGAGGTCTTCATCAATTCTGACAATTATCGCTGGATCAAGAGGAATGCCGCCAGCGTCAAGGGCATTGATCAATTGCTTGGCACGTCTAATTTCGGCGGGTGAGTCATCTACTGGCTTGAGCCAATTCAAAACTCCAGAGATAAAGGGATTCATGCTGGTTAGTGGTTAGGCTACGGCGTGGTTCATGCACTCACCGCACGAATCCTGTCAATTTTCTCGATAACAGCCTGATAGAGATCATGGTCGGAATCTGGATTGTTGCGGTCTGGATGATGGGCACTACGTATCTTTTTCAGCTTAGTCATACAGTCTGGCAGGTCATGTACCTTGGTCACCCGGTCACCATTTTTTTCCATCACGCGCTGAAGCTCAGCCTCTGCGCCTTCGCGTGAGTCATATAACTTCTTGCTGCCAAGACGCCAACCATCTTGGTTTTTGCGTGGGGATAGCTTTTCCTTGCCATCAAACCAGACCCATTTGCCGGTATCGGGATTCTGTTCAAAATGAATGGTGTTGATGGTGTAGGTGTAAACGGGGGGCTCGATTTCCTTGGCGAATAGCTTGATGATCTTGCCGACAGTCCCCACCGTTGCAAGGTAATACGCGCCTGCCTCATGCGGGCAGAACGCGCTACTGTGCGTTACCAAGCCGCTGCTAAGCGTTGGTTCAGGCTTGCTGTCGTTACTTGATGAATTCATTTCAGCCATGCGGCTGAGTGCTTTGCGTTGTGCGTTTGTCACTGTTATGGCTCCATTTGTATCTTTTTGCGACTTAGTAGCTTTTATTACGAGCTGCGGACTTTTTCAAATCCGATCCCGAAAAATAAAAAGGCCACCCCGAGAGATGGCCTTCAATATTCTGGCTCCCCGACCTGGACTCGAACCAGGGACCTGCGGATTAACAGTCCGTCGCTCTACCGACTGAGCTATCAGGGAATTGATGCGGGCGCTATACTAACGGCAGATGGCTTAACGGTCAACCTTTGGGGTTGAAATCTGTGTAGTTATATCGGGTGGTTGTGCGCATTATGACTGCCTCAAACGCAATAAAATCAAACTTGGCAACATGGACAACAAAATAATATTTATTAAAACCTCCAAAGGAGAAAGTGAATTATCCAGCATGTCCGGAGATATGAAGCGGGTAATGCTGCTCATCAATGAGAAAGCAACTTTGGGTGAAATAACCAGAAGAGCACCTCCTAGTTTGAGGGGTGATCTGCATGAAATTATTCAACAACTCATTGATGCGGAATTGATACGTGACAAGGACAAAAATATTTCAGTTCCAAAATTTGTGGCACCGAAATCAACCTCCACTAGTAATTCGCAATCCGGTTCAAATGGGGAACTGGACTTTACCGGTTCTTCAACGCCTCCAGTGGGTCATGCCTTGGTTGAAGCTGCGGCTGTAGAGCTGGCCCGTATCGAAGCTGAAGCAAGAGCAAGGCTGGCAGATGCTGAACATGCCGAGAAAGTCAAAGCTGAAGCGGAGGCTGAAACCATGCGTGAGGCTGCGGCAGCTAAAGTAGAGACTGAAGCAAGATACAAACGGGAGGCAGAACTTGCCGCAATTGCCCAAGCCGAGGAAATTGCAAAAGCCAAGCGTTTGGAAGAGGAACGCCAGAAAGCCGAATTCGAAGCTGTCGTTCGAGCCAGGCAGGAGGCCGAAGCAAAGGCCAGGTTAGAAGTTGAGGAAAAGGTCAGGCGGGAAGCCGAAGCCGCCAGAGTCGCTGCTGAAATTGAGGCTGCCAGAATCAAGGCGCATTTGGAGGCGGTAGCGAAAGCAAATGCGGAGGCTGAGGTGGCAAGGATCAAGGCCGAGCAGGAAGTTGCAAGACAAAAAGCAGAAGAGGCTTTGGCGCGGGCAAGAGCCGAAGCTGAAGAGCGTGTCAGGCAAGAACAGGCAAGATTAAAGGTCGAGCAGGAAGCAGAACGAATTCGCGCCGCTCAGGAAGTTGCAGCCAGAGCCAAAGCCGTTGCCGAGGAACGCGCTCGGAAAGATGCAGAAGCCGCAAGTCAAGCTGCCGCAAAAGAAGTCGCACGGATCAAGGCGGAAAAAGAAGCCGCCGAGCGCCTTAAAGCGGAAGCCGAAAACAGAAAACGTCAAGAAGCTGAAGCAGCCAGACTGATCGCTGAAAAAGAAGCGGCACAAATTAAAGCAGTGCGGGAAGAAGCTGAGCACTTGGCGAGCACTACAGCCGCCAAACTGGAAGCGGAAAGAGCCTCTATCAGTGCCCTTCAGACGACACAGGCCGCGACAATAATTCCCGAATCCGAGCCTACGACCCAGACAAACATCCCGACATTTAAAATCAACTTGGACTCCTTCGGCGCGGGTGAACCCGAGCACTCAGCTACCGCCAAGCCAATCCGGCAGGAGTCTGCGGAGAAGACAGAAAATGCGGGCTTTGTACGGCCGTCACCCAGCCCAATGCCGAGTTCTCCGGTAGTCGAAAATGCCGTCAAACCCAAAGTTGAACCTCCTGCTGCAACCAGCGAGATCGAACACCTGAAAAATATTCATGTTGCCAGCTGGCATCGCGATAAACAAAACGAGAGTAATCAGGAACAGGCATTAGCCGAGGAACAAGCCAATGTCTGGGCTGAAGCCGAGCACCGGTCCAAGTTGCAAGCCAAACTTGATGCCGAGCAGGCGGCGCAACAGGCCGTCCTAACCCATGCCAAATCCGCAAAGAAGCCAGTTGCCAGAACAAGGCGCAAAACGATTCCACTGGCCAAGATCGCAACCACACTGGCCACGCTGGCGCTGTTGATTGTGTTCGCCTTGCCCTATTTCTGGCCGATGCAGGAATTTATTCCACAGCTGGAAAAGCAGTTGTCAGACCAGTTCAACCAACCGGTACATATCGGGGAGATGAGCGCGGCTTCATTGCCGCCAAAATTGGAATTACATTATGTGAATTTGGGTGCCGAACAGGAAGTGAAAATTGCATCCGTCGTGATCAATTTCGATCCCTTGTCGCTATTTTCAGAGCAAAAAAAGATCAGCAATATCGAGTTCAAAAACATCACACTGGACGGTCAGCATCTTGACCGTGAAATAACCTGGTTGAAGTTGCTGGGCAGCGATAGCCAGTATCCGCTGCAACACGTAACGATTCAAAATTTGCAGGTGATCGCCGAGGGTATCCCGTTGCCTCAGTTGAAAGGGAGTGCAGAGCTTGCCCAAGGGGCGTTTACACGGGTCGTATTGCACAGCGAAGACGACAAATTCAATGTCGAACTTTTGCCGAAGGAGAAGCAATGGCAACTCAGTTTTGGCATCAAAGAAAACCCATTGCCGTTGCTTGCCGGGGTGATGTTTAGCGACTTCAGCGCCACTGGCTTGATCGGAGAAAGTGAAGTGGACTTCGCCGAAATCATCGCGCATGGGTATGGCGGGATAGTGTCGGGTACTGGCAAGTTGAGCTGGCGTAAAGGGTGGCAAGTACAAGGCCGCTTCCAGGCCAAAGCGATGGAGTTGGAAAAATTGTTTCCACAATATGGAATCACGGGTGAAGTGTTTACCGAAGGCAACTATTCGGCGCAGAGTGCAAAACTGTTGCACTTGGGCGACTCACCGCGTCTGGATGTTGCGTTCGAAGCCAAAAAAGGAGTGATCAACGGCTTCGATATCGTCGAAACAGCGCGACTGTCCAGTCACGTGCACCTTCCCGGAGGACGAACGCATTATGAAGAATTCACCGGTGCGCTGCAGTTGGAGGACCGCAATCTACATTTTCGCCAGATCAAGATCATTTCCGGCATCCTGAATGCGAGTGGTGCTTTCGATATGCCTTCCAACAACGCTCTTTCGGGAAATTTAAATTCCGAGATCAAGATGCGTGAAGGAATTATTCCGCTTGTTATATCGGGAACGTTAACCGAACCCAAGTTGGTCGCACGTTAATCAGAAATCCTCGTCGTGTGGCCGGATAGATAGCCGGGGGGTCACATCCAATGGGGCGATCAAATACTGAATGCAGTCCCGACTGGGAACCCCGCGAACCCCGGCAGATTTACCCGAGTGCCTTGGCGATCCTTTGCAGTGCATTTTTCAGGTTGTCCATCGACGTGGCAAAAGACAAACGGATATAGCCCTCGCTGCCGAAGGCTGATCCCGGCACAACCGCCACGCCCGCTTCCACCAGCAGATATTCCGAGAACGCAATGTCGGTGGCTTCCTTGAGAGTGCCCTGCTGATGCAACTTGGCGATTGCCCCTCGTGCATCGGGGAAAGCATAAAAAGCACCGCCCGCCAGGATGCAACTCAATCCCGGAATTTTGTTCAGTTCGTCCACCACAAACACATGGCGCTCGCGGAAAGCCTTGAGCATCGGTGCGATACAGCCCTGGTCGCCGTTCAAGGCGGCTTCTGCGGCCACTTGCGATATCGAAGTGGGGTTGGACGTACTTTGAGACTGCACGTTTTCCATCGCCGTAATGATGTGCTCCGGGCCCGCCGCGTAGCCGATGCGCCAACCGGTCATGGCATAAGCCTTGGACACGCCGTTCAGTACCATGGTCTGTGGATACAGGTCGGGACAGGCATCCAGAATGTTGACAAATTTTTCATCGGTGAGCGCGATGTGTTCATACATGTCGTCGGTGGCGATGAGGATGTTCGGATACTTGCGCAACACCGCGCCTAGTGCCTTCAAGTCATCCAGTGAATATACCGCGCCCGACGGGTTACTCGGACTATTGATGACGACCATCCTGGTCTTTGGGGTGATCGCTGCTTGCAACTGTGCCGGTGTCAACTTGAAACCTTGTTCGATGCCGGCTTGCACGATCACCGGTTTGCCTTCCGCAATGAGCACGATGTCCGGGTACGACACCCAATACGGCGCGGGAATGACGACTTCGTCGCCGGGATTGATTACGGCAAGGGTGAGGTTGAAAAAACTTTGCTTGCCGCCACAGGAAACGAGGATTTGTTTTGGCGTGTAGTCCAGTTCGTTGTCGCGCTTGAATTTGGCGATGATGGCAGCCTTAAGTGACGGTGTGCCGCCAACCGCCGTGTATTTGGTGAAGCCTTTGTTGATGGCGGCGATGGCCGCGTCTTTGATATGTTGCGGCGTATCGAAATCCGGTTCTCCCGCGCCCAGTCCGATGATGTCTTTTCCTTCCGCTTTCAACTTGGCAGCGCGGGCAGTAACGGCAAGAGTGGGGGAAGGCTTGATGGCTTGGACACGATGGGAGAGCGACACGATATTTCCTTGGAGGATGGACAATGGCGCGAATTATACCCGCGCCCTTAGTCGCGACGAAAGAGTATCGCTAGTCGGCAGCTAATGCTGTCGCAACATATGTCCAATAGCGGCGGTGCGTCTTGCGATAACGCTCAACCTGCACGCCCTCCGCATTCATGTCGATCAGGATCGCACCATCCTCGTCGGAACGGATGGCTTCTACGCCCTGGTCCGAATACCGCTTCACGATTTCCGGGTGGGGGTGGTGGAAACGATTTCGATAGCCTGTGGAATAAATAACAAAACGCGGCGCGACCGCCTCTACGAAGGCTTGTGACGAGGAGCTTTTGCTGCCGTGGTGGGGCGCGACCAGTAATGTGGATTGAAGTTTGTCGGCGTGATGCTGCAACAAGCGGGCTTCGGAGTGTTTCTCGATATCGCCCACCAACAGCACATGCTGCGTGCCGATGCTGATTCGTAGCACACAACTCAACTCGTTATCGTGCGATTTTCCGCCGCCCATCGCATCAGCCGCAGGATGCAATATCTCAAATGACACGCCATCCCATTGCCACTTCTGACCCTCGGCACAATGGCGGTGAGGAACCGAATTTAACAGTAACGGGTGACTGTCGCGCAGTGAAGACGTGATCTGAGCGACAGGCATCGCTTGCAGCATGGATGTCGTTCCACCGATATGGTCAATGTCGTCATGGCTGAGTATCAGACCGTCCAGTTTGTCGAGTCCCTGTGCACGCAAAGATGGGATCAGGATGCGGTTGCCGCTGTCGGCATCCCCGGCAAAATCCGGCCCGGTGTCGTAAAGCAGGTTGTGGCTGCGGGTCTGCACAGCGACTGACAACCCCTGGCCGACGTCGAACACGGTAAGGCGCGCGGTATTTTCGGCAGGGGTCGGATGTGTGTTCATGAACATCGGCAGCAGCAAAATAATGCCCGTCCAGCGCATTGGAAAACCGCGCGGAGCCAGGATCAATGCGGCTCCAATAACACCGGCGAAGAGACTCCACACGGGCGGCGTATGTTGCGTCCACACCGCGTGCGGCAGAGTGCTCAACACTTCCAGCATCCACATGCAAAGTGTCATGACCTGGTGCGCAATGAACAACATCCAGTCGAAAATCGGCAACGTGCCGAGCAGTGTCAGCGGCACCACCAGCAGGCTCACCAGTGGAATGGCGAAGGCGTTGGCGACCGGAGATACCAGCGACAGCTGTTGGAACAATACCAGCAGCGGCGGGATGAGGCCGATGGTCATCGCCCACTGCACGCTGGCGTATTCCTTCAGCCAACCCGATCTGCCGATGCGGTTCGCCGTGACATAAAAAATCAACGCGACGGCGCCGAACGACAACCAAAATCCGGGTGACAGCACCGCCCACGGATCGGCCAGCAAGACCACCATCAGCGCGGCTGCCAACATTTGGCTGGTGGCCACATTGCGCGAAAACAGCAACATCATGGCAAACGTGGCGAGCATGTATAACGTGCGCTGTGCCGGTATCTCGAAGCCGGAAAGCAAGGTGTAACACAGTGCGGCAAACAGGCCGACCAGAGCAGCAGCTTTGCGTGCGGGAAAATGCAACATCAGCGTCACGCTGCGTCGCCACAACCAATACGTGATGGCAAAGGCAAAGCTGGCCAGCATGGTGATATGCAACCCGGAAATGCTCATCAGATGATTCACCCCCGTGCGCGCGAATAGCTGCCATTGAGGGGCGCTGATTGCCGACTGGTCGCCGATGGCGAGTGCGCTGAGGATTCCGCTGTAGGGTGCGTCGCCCAGAGTTGTCTTGAACCGCGCGCGCAGTGTTTCGCGCAGACGTTCGATGAAATACGATGGCTTGAAGCGGGGTTGCGCGAGGCGTTGATTGTCAGCCTTGGTGTAGACATAACCCGTGGCCCGAATGTTGCGCTCCAATGCCCACGCCTCGAAATCAAAGTTGTTCGGATTAGATGTTCCATGCGGTTGCTTCAAACGCACCGTGAGACTCCAGCGTTCACCCGCATGTATTTCCAAGGGCGAATCAGAGTCGCCATCATAGGTGGCCAGTTGGATCCGATGCGGCACCTGAGCACCTGCTGTTTGCACACTTTCCACATCAAAGACGAAGCGCAATCCGCGTTCGTGCAAGCGCGGCATTTCCGCCACGACACCGGTCAGGACGATGTTCTTTCCCTGCCACGCATCCGGCAAGTTATCGGACAAGCGGGCATGGGCAATCCAGGCGGCATAGGAAAATCCCAACAGGCCGGCACATAGCACCAGGAGAAGTCGCCGGGAAACCCGCCACTTCATGGGTTCGCGATTCGGGATCAGCAAAACCAATGCGGCAAGCGGCCAATAAAACGGTAATTCCGGCAACAACGACTGTTGCTGCAGATACCAAACGCCAAACGCGAAGAAGAGCGAGAAGGAAACCATGCGTGTAGCGTAACCGACCATTACAATCATGGCATGCGTAAATTCTTACAAGGCCGTTTGCCGAACCGACACAGCATCCAAAAGATGCGCTGGCTGCAACCCGTTCATCATTGGCTGCAACATCCGAATTTGTGGCATCTGCATCGGCGCTCGGTGGCGGGCGGCGTGGCGTTGGGCTTGTTTTGCGGACTGATACCGGGGCCGTTACAGATGCTGACGGCGGTATTGCTTGCGGTGAAGTTGCGGGTAAATCTTCCGGTGGCCTTGTTCACTACGCTGTATACCAATCCGCTGACCATTGTGCCGTTGTATCTGTTCGCGTACGAGATCGGATTGAAGGTGAGTGGTGCAAATAATGAAACAGTCGAGCCACTGCCTGTTTTTCCCGACGTGCATTGGCATGACTGGTTCTCCCAAGTGTGGGAATGGTTATTGGTGTTGGGAAAGCCGTTGCTGATCGGCCTGCCGATCTTGGCGATTGGCTTGGCAACGCTGGGTTACGTTGTTGTGCGTCTGGGTTGGCGAGTCATGGTGGTATGGAAATGGAGCAGACGCCACCCGGGCTGAGTCGGTGGGAACTTTCTTGCCGATGCGGGTTCACAGACGGCGTCCGGAGAAACAAGCCGGATATGTTCCAACAAACAAAAGGTGATCAAATGAAAAAAGCTTATGAAGGTGTCGCAAAATTCGTACGTTGGGTCGTTACCGGCATCGTCTCATTTATCGTCGCGCTACCCACTTTCACGTCAGTCAGTACTTCCATTTAAGCCCCACCACCAACAACGCCCCGGTGTCTCGCACCGGGGCGTTGTTTTTTGGAATGGGCGCACTCAACGCAAGCCCTGATTCACACTCAATCCGATCTGTCAATATGCCGTTCGGCATATTGTTCAATGCCAACCCGAATGATATAACCCGAACCGTTTCGAAAACTATCGGGAGTTGAAATGCAAAATCAGTCACCGCTGACGGGAGTTAATGAATCGGGAGATTTTTTTCGAACCATGATCCACGAGGCGCCATTGCCGATGTTTGTAGTTTCGGAAGCGCAGTGTATTTACGGCAATGAAAAATTCCGCAAGTTGCGCGGGTGTGTTGATGCCCATTGTGTGGCCTGCGGGTTGGAGCGTTTGCTGGGAGAAGCCGACCGACAAACTTTGATACAGACCATCATCGCTTTGCCCTCCGGCGAGGTGGCCAGAATGCAGCTGAATATGCTGCAACACGAAGGTAAGCAAACCGCCATTGATCTGGTGATAAGCGGCATGCAGATCAACGGAAGAAATGTGGCATTGGGGGTGATCAGCGAACGCACCGAGAAAGAACGTATTCGCCGTTTGCTGGACAGGTTGGCGTTCCATGACACGCTGACCCAACTGCCCAATCGTGTGCTGTTGTTCGACAGGATCAACCAGACCCTGTCCCGCTTCAGTCGTGATGGAAGCGGATTTGGAATCGCCATTCTCGACTTGGACGGCTTCAAACAGATCAATGACAGACTCGGCCATGCGGCGGGAGATTTTCTGCTCAAGGCGGTCTCTCAACGTCTGTCCGAATGTATGCGCAGTGTGGACACGGTCGCGCGTTTGGGGGGCGATGAATTTGCGTTGGTCATCCAGGGTGTCGCAAGCGCGGATGAGGCCGATCTGGTCCTGCGCAAGCTCGTCCTGGAGATATCCAGGCCCTTCGTGTTGAATGAGTTGGAACTTCAGGTGAGCGCAAGCATCGGCATTGCATTCTGCCCCCATGATGGTGCTTCGATTCATGAGTTGCTGGGCAGGGCGGATTTTGCGATGTACCAGGCAAAGGGTGCAGGCGGTTCCTGCTACCGCGTCAGTACCGGCGAGATCGCCGCCATCACATCTCGACTCGAACTTGAACCCCTGATCGACGTGATCAAACTGGGATTCGACATCATCGACGAACAACACGAAGAAATCGCCTCGTGCATCAGGGGCATCCTGCGCTCGCTTTCCGGCGATGACGAACACGGTGGAGTCAAGCGCCGCGCCGAATATTTGCTGCAACTCGTCGAGGAGCATTTCGGGACGGAAGAAGAACTCATGCTGCGGTATGCGGTTTCCAACCAGGATGTTCACCGGACTGAACACGCTGACCTGTTGAAACAGTTGAACGAACTGTTACCCAATCCGGAGGGACACGGACTGACTGTCATGACCCATTCGTTTAAAGACTGGCTGGTGCCGCATATACAGGAACAGGACACCGTGCTGGTGGATCAACTTAAAGCGGTCGGCGTGAACGGAAAATAGCGAAGAATTGATCGCGGAATCTTTCGATAGCCCAGCATGGTCAAGCAATACGGAAGCTGATTTTCAGTGCCCCGTCTGCTTCAGAACTCAGCCTGTACACCGAACGAGATCGGCAGTACAAAAGGATAGACGGGTTTTTTCTCTGTGTAGGTGGGGTCGTAGCTATAGCCGTCAATATTTTTTTGGCCGTACAAATTATTCCACTCGAAATACATTTCAAGAGTGTACCCATCCATCTTTAATTCCCTTTCAAGTCGCACGTCCAGGCGATGGTAGAAGGGTAACGTTCCCGAATTAATTGCCGCGTAGTTCGGCTTCGGACGACCGTCTGCGAACGTGCCGTTCGTGCCATAAATGGGCGTGTAGGGCGTGCCGGAGTGGGCAGTCCATTTCGCGCCCACGGTCCAATCGTCATTCAATAAATAGGTGGTCACCAGCGTTGCGTTTATAGGTTGGTCCAACTCGAAACGGAATGATTCGCCCGTGAGGTCGTTGCGTCGAAGTGATTTGGAAAGGGACAACGCGAACCAACCGGAAAGTGGTTCGCCGGGATTTTTCTTGAGTAGGAATTCCAAACCATACGCCTTGCCACTGGCACCGTTCACATAGTTGAGCAACGGTTCGTCCACGATTAAGCCATCGAATTTTTTGTAATAGGCTTCGGACTTCCACGACCACAGCGCATCTAATTTATGCGACACGCCCAACACCAAATGGTCGGCGCGCAAATGTGCGAGGAGAGGATTGCCGAACGTTTTGGCGACCTGTTGGCCTGTAGGCATCTGGTTGTGTTTGCCCCAACCCGCAGTGAGCAACGTGTCGGGCGCGGTTTCCCATTCCACCCCCAAACGTGGCTCGGTATACGCCTTGCGCAGATAATCTTCGTGACTGTAGCGCACCCCGGTGACAAGCGTCACGCGGGAAGCCACGCGTTTTCTGTCTTGCGCCGACACATCCCAGCCGTTGGAATAAAACTGATCTTTCAACTGTGCCCGCGTGGCACTGGTGGTGTCACAAGCGGGATTAAACTGGGTACAGGTTGCGTTTTTCAGGTCAGCGTCTATCTTCACCAGCGCGCGTTCGTAATTCGCACTCAATGCTAATTCATGCCCCTCATTGATCGGTACAAACATACTTTCGCGCAGCATCCAACTGTCTTGCGCCAGATATAAATTTCCTGCACCGCCGAGGGTGTTGGTGAAGTCGAACTTCATATGTTCCAGCGCGAGCTTGTTAAATGCGCGATCAAATACAACCGAATCGAAGACCAGCGCCTGCATGGAATTATTATTATCAAAGGCAAAGTTGCCCGCGAGAATGGGGTCTTTTTGGGCGATGTCAGAACTTCCCCCAATTTTGAGCCGCAGGGTGTCGCTAGACCCTTGCATTTGAAAAGTGAGATTGCTGCTATCTCCCACTTTCAAAATATATTTACCTTGGTAATCCGAGTAGTTTGGAATCTGCACCGTGACACCCTCCTGCTCAACTTGCTTCAAAAAAAGGTCAATATAACTGCGGCGAGCAGCAAAGTAGAACGACTGGTTTTCAGTGATGGGTGCTTCTATCAGTGCATCCGCCCCCAGCAGATTCACATTCACCTTGCCGCCCAAGCGATCCGAACGCGGGTCACGCAACGCCACATCAATAATCGCCCCCGTCACATCGGCGTAATGCGGCGCAAAAGCCGCGCTGAATAAATTGAAATCTTTAATCAAATCGGCATTGAATACGCTAATGCCACCGAAATGGAAAATGTTCCCGCTGGGCAGACTGTCCACGTAGTACGCATTGTCTCCAGGACCAGAGCCGCGCACCGCAGGAACACTGCCCATTCCGCCAGACACCACGCCGGGCAGGGCTTGTAAGCCGGTTAGCGGATCACCGCTAGATCCCGCAACCTTCTTTAATTGCTTGCCCGTGATGACACTCTTGCTGATGCGGTCCGGGCTGCGTTCGCTGACCACGGTGACTTCAGAGAGTGTCTCTGGCGCTTTCGGTTTTTCTGGCGTTGGAGAGGCGGGAGACATCTCATCTGCGTGTGCGGTCAAATTGAGAGCGAATAGAAATATCAAAGCGAATCGCATGGTGGAGTTCCGTGGTGGTGTTTAGTCAATCTGTAGCAAAGGTGCAGTCGTGATGCAAACTCAGGACGTTTTCAGTTTTCCTATTGTGCCATCTTGCTTGGGGCTTTCGCTCATCAGGGGCAACATGGTTTGCAAGGCTAGGATGTATTTTCTCAATGCCGCGTTACCTGTTTTTGTCAGCGTATAACAAGTCTGTATGCGCCCTACGCTATCATCCTTGCGCATCGCCACATATTCGGCGGCGATGAGTTTCTTCAGGTGGGAATCCAGATTGCCGTCGGATACGTCGAGCTGTCTTTTTAGCTCGGCAAAGGTCGCCTCACCTGCACCAGCCAAGAAGGAGGTTAGCTGAGTGCGTAAGGGTTGGTGCAGCAGAGGGTCTAGGGTTTCCATAGCATTGCCAATAGAGGTAGGGTTAAAACGCAGGCTAACCAAGTGAGTGTTTGTGTGAGACGCAACCAAGCCGAACGTGCTCTTCCGCGATCCAGCATAAAAGCCAGCAGCGGCAGACCGATTCCCGTCGTCGCCGAGGCGATCCATTTGATGTGCGTGCATTCCAAGCGCAGCAGCAATACGCCGATACCGATAGCGATCATGCTTACGCCAATCCATTCCAATAATTCTTCGGAGAATAGTCCGTGGATGTAGAGAGCGATACCACACAGCACCAGCCACACCGAAACCGTTAAATTCCCACCGCCCAAAAAGGCGGAAGCGAAGGTGTACAGCGTGCCAATGCTCATCAATAACCAAGTGACTTTTAGTACCTGCCGATGGATAAACGACCACGATTCATTGCGGGCTTGTTTCACTTGGCGGGTGAGATGCCAATCCAGCAGGGATACACCCGAGATGACGATGATGAGTAATATCAACCAAGCGACGGCTTGCGTCGCCCGTGTCGGGAATTGTGCATCGTTGAATATGTCGTCACGAAAGAAGAGTAGGGAGCCAGTAGTCAGTCCCCATAAGATCAAGCTATGTTTTTCAACGCGCAGATTACGTTGTCCAGCGGACAGCATAGAGTGGATGGCATCGAGTTGTTGGGTGGCGTGTTGTGTCATAACTAACCCTTCTTATTGAATAGATGCTGGCGCGTTGGAACGCCAACGCGCTTTGTGTTCAACGCTTAGCGACAAGCCCATTCTGACGCTTAGATTGTTGCCGAGATATTCGTTTGCCGCGACCCATCCAATGCTTTTACTTTCGACTTCGCCATACACACTCCATTTTTTCCCCACGGGTACATCAAGGCGTACAGAAACCAATCCCCCAAGCTTGGCGGTAGTGTCACGAAACATCAAATTTTCGGGTTGCATCCAGACGGCCAATCTTGGTGTGATGTGAACGGGTTTATCGAATACTGTGACTGGATAATGTGGCAGTGAAATATCGAGACCTGGATAAGTGCCAGTATCGTTTTTATACAAATGGACGGTGCCAAAAATATTCAAATCATCCCGATTTTTTAAAAACACGTTACTGGCCAGGGTGTAGCCGAAAGGCGTGAGTTCATGCCGCAGGTTTGCGTTCCACATCCAGTTGCCAGAAGGCGTGGTGAAACCTCTTTTGCCAAATAGGAACGGGTCAACTAGATTCAGATAGGACAGATCATGTTGGCGGCGTAGGTAATTCTTTTCCTCTGGGGTAAGAATCTTTGAGCTTTGAAAATAGCTGGGTGCAGTGGGCCTGAACAATTCATAGACCCAGATGTTGCAATCACCATCTGGCATCTTATTTGAGATGCATTGGCCCATGTACCCAATATTACTTGTGATAGTCACGATGCCGAGGATATTCGTCAACGGTTGATGATTGTTAAAGAAGGCCTGCTTTTCGACCTCCAATGTTTGTTCGTACTGCGACTCCATTCCAGCAGACAGCATGCGTACTAGATCTTGAGGATGGTTGCGCTTCAAGTTCGCCAAATCATTAACTTGAAAAGTAGTGAATAGTTTGAATTGATAGATATTGTTCTTGCTGTCGATGCCGCGTTGCCCCAATGCCGCTCTGTGCCACTCTTCATGTGTCCAGCCATAACCTAGTGGTGCGTATATCGAAGAGATATCGAGCAAGGTTAAAGCGACGATAGGCCAAAATCCTGCCTGATTTTGCGAACTACTGTTTGAATCAGAGAATCCATCCAATATCAGATTGTGCGAGGCAAGATAAAAGTCGGTGCTCAACTGTAGGGACTGTCGCATGCTTGGCGCGCGACTGCTGTTGTAGGGAAAATCCAGCAGAGGGAACTCATATATGCGCAGCTCGGAGTCGTGTGATGCGAGGCCATCTGCCTGGGCAGTCGGTGCTGCCAGCAGCGTGGTGATGTTGATGGCGAGTGTGAGCAGACATAATTTTAAGAGACGTTGCACGGAGATTCCTCAAGTCATTTAGATTGTTGTTTTGTGATTAAAACAGCCATGCTCCGAGTTGGTAATAGTCGAACCCGCTACTCCTGCCACCGAGACAATCCGCCAGAAAATCTTCCGTTTTCCTGAACAGCTGCAAGTGCTGCGGCCAGTGGTGGATGCCGTGTCCGGCTGCGGGGAGATACCAATATTCGACGGGTTTGCCCGCGCTTCTTAAGCGCTTTACCAAGGTTTCGCTCTGGTCCGTCCGCACTCTGACATCCATGCCTCCCTGAATCACCAGCAAGGGTTTGTTGATGTTGTCGGTTTTGAATAGCGGCGATTTACTTTGCATTATTTTTCGGTCTGCCGCTTTGCTCGGGTCGCCCACGAAACGATGCCATCTATCCAGCTCGAATTTCCAATACGGCGGAAAATCTTCCACCAGTTTTGTCAGGTCGCTGGGGCCGAAAATGTCGATGCCGCAGGCGAATTGTTCCGGCGTAAAACTCATTCCAACCAGCGTGGCGTAACCGCCGTAACTGCCGCCCGCGATGGCGATTTTATTTGGGTCGGCGATGCCTTTATCAATCGCCCATTGCACGCCATCCAGCAGATCGTCTTGCATCTTGCCCGCGAATTCGCCGACGGCCAATTCCTCGAAACGGCGACCGTAGCCGAGTGAGCCGCGATAGTTGAGCTGCATCACGGCGTAGCCGCGATTGGCGAGAAATTGCACCTCGCTGTCGTAGCCCCAAGTGTCGCGCCCCCACGGTCCGCCATGCACTGACAACACCATAGGCAAATGCTGCGGCGGTACGCCCTTGGGCAAAGTCAGATAACCGCGCAAGACGATGCCGTCGCGGCTGGTGATGCTGATCGGCTTCATGTCGGCCAGTGCATCTTTGTGCCCGAGGCTGGGCGATGTGCCGAGTAGCTCTTGGCGTTCGCGCGCCATGTCATACAGATACCACTCCGTGCCTTTGTCCGTGTTTAAGGAAAAAATCAGGTGCTGAAACGCGCGGTCGCTGCTGTGAATGTTGATGCGGGCGGGTGTTGGATGGTTCAGGAATTTAAACGTATCGCGCAGCGCAGGAGCTAGCACTTCCGCCTTGGGATAGGCGGGGTCGGTGAACGCGACCAGCGGCTTGCCCGTGATGGGATGCGTGTAGATGGACGAGACATCGACCACGGGGTCTTCATACACCAGCGTCTCTGCGCCGCTCGCCGCCGAAAGCGCGAGCAATACTTTGCGATCCCGCCCTTTGTTCGACAGCAGATACAAGGTCGCGCCGTCATCGGAGATGCTCGTCACTTCCACCAGATCGCCGGAAGACCACTGATAAACAGGCTTGTAGGTCACCGCATCCGCTTGCAGCAATTCGATGGAAGAGATGTCGCCTTGCTTGACGATGCGCCCGCGAAACACGCCTTGTGCGTCGATCAACACGTTGCTGGCATTGCCCGGATTTTGCGTGACCAACACCGATTCTTGCGTGTCGAGATTGACCTTGTACAAATCGAACAGTGACTTGTCGCGCTGGTTGTGGACGATCCACACCTGCGCCGGATCATCCGCGATCTGCCTGAGCAACACCGCTTTTGCGCCGTCCTGCGGCGAGAGAAAAACCACTTGCGGTTGTTCGGTATCGAAGCTTGCGTAAGCCACGTTTTCGTCGCCTTGCGAGTGCGCGAAAATCAAGCGGCGGCTGTCTTGCGCCCATTCAAAACCGTAGAAATTGTTTGCTTGAAACGTGCGCGTGCTGTTGCGCTCAAGGTCTTTGACGAAAATGTGTATCGAAATCCCTTGCACTGCCAGCCATGCCAGCTTCTTGCCGTCGGGCGAAATTTGATAGTTCCAGTTGCTGCCCCGGTTGGCCACGAATTCGCGCACGGGAATCAAAGCGGGTGGTTCTTTAGCGGACATCAATGCGGGATGTGTAGCAGTCGTTGCGCAGCCTGTGAGGAGGGTTGCGGCGAGGATGGGGATGAGCAAACGGTTCATTGGGACGTGTGTTATTAGCTAACTCTGTTTGGCAGAGTTTATCGCTCTGCGAAACAGAGTGTCAAGTTTGAATGTGTAGAAAGGGCTAAATCAGGCGTCTTGCAACACGCCATCCACCAGCCTCAACTGCCGCTGCATCTTGCCGGCGAGTTCAAGGTCGTGGGTGACGATGATGAAACTGGTGTTGAGTTGCGCGTTGAGGGCCTGCATGAGTTCGAACAGGGCGAGGGCACTGGCGCGATCCAGATTGCCAGTGGGTTCGTCGGCTAGCACGCAGGCGGGTTGGGTGACCAGCGCGCGCGCCACGGCGACACGTTGGCGTTCGCCTCCGGAGAGTTCGGCAGGCAAGTGGGACACACGCTGCGCCAAACCAACCTGCTCCAGCATCGCGGCGGCTTGGGGATGCGCTTCGGCGGGTTTCATGCCGCGTATCAACAGTGGCATGGCGACGTTTTCCAGCGCGGTGAATTCCGGTAACAGGTGGTGGAACTGATACACGAAGCCGAGTGACTTATTGCGCAGTTCGCCACGCTGGGTCTCGTTCATTTGCGACACGTCCTGGCCGAGGATATTCACGCTGCCACCGCTGATGCTGTCGAGCCCGCCCAACAGATGGAGCAGGGTGCTTTTGCCGGAACCGGACGCGCCAACGATGGCGATGCGCTCACCGCGCGCCACGTCAAGATTCACACCGTTCAACACGGTGACGCTCAAGTCGCCTTGGGCATAAGTCTTGCGCAGGTCGCGGCAGGAGATGACCAGATCGTTACTCATAACGCAGCGCCTCCGCCGGTTGCACCTTGGAGGCGCGCCAGCTTGGATAAAGTGTGGCGAAAAGACTTATCAGGAAGGACATGCCCGCCACCACGTACACATCACTCTTGTGCAGATCAGAGGGTAGTTCGCTGATGTAGTAGAACTCTTTGGAGAGGAATTGCACGCCGAACAGATGTTCGATGAAGGGCACGAGGGTGCCGATGTTGAGCGCCAGCAACACGCCGCCGAAAACGCCCAGCGCCATGCCGATGAGGCCAATTAACATACCCTGCACCATGAAGATCAACATGATACTTTTGGGCGAGGCACCCAGCGTGCGCAGGATGGCGATGTCGGCCTGTTTGTCGGTCACCGCCATCACCAGCGTGGAGACGATATTGAACGCGGCGACCAGCACGATCAGCGACAGGATGATGAACATCATTTTCTTCTCTATCGCCACCACGCTGAAATAGTTGGCGTTCTGCCGTGTCCAGTCGGTGGAATAGGTGTCCGGTGGCAACTTCCTCTCCAATTCGTTGGCCACCTGCGGCGCAAGATCGAGGTTGTTCAAACTGCCGCTGATCCCGCTCACCGTGTTGCCCATGCGATAGAGTTTTTGCGCGTCTTCCAGATGGATCAACGCCAGTGCGTTGTCATACGGCGCCATGCCGATTTCGAAAATTCCGGCCACATGAAACTGTTTCAAGCGAGGCAACATGCCCGCCGGGGTAATCTGTCCTTGCGGTGAAATGAGCAACACGCTGTCGCCGACATGCGCGCCCAGCGAACGCGCCAGATCGACGCCGAGAATCACGTTGAACTCACCCGGACGCAGATCGTTTAATGCACCGCGTTTCATCTTGTCACCCAGCGCGGTGAGGCGCTGTTCCGCGTCGGGCAGAATGCCGCGCACCATTACGCCTTGCACACTTTCGTCCATCGACACCATGCCCTGACCGTTGACATACGGCGCGGCGGCACGTACCTCGGGATGTGCGGCGACAATGTCCAACACCTGTTGCCACTCGCCCAGTTGTCCGCCGTCACTGATGATCTGCAAATGCGGCGTAACACCCAAAATACGCGCGCGGATTTCTTTCTGGAAGCCGTTCATCACCGAAAGCACCACGATCAGCGCCATCACCCCCAGCCCGATACCCAGCATGGAAATGAGCGAAATAAACGAGATGAAATGGTTGCGGCGTTTGGCGCGGGTGTAACGCAGGCCGATGAAAAGTTCGTAGGGTTGCAAGGCGATATGGATTAGATTTGGAAACGGGCGCTAGTTTGCCACAACAAGTCGAATTATGTCCTGCCCAGACTTGCGCGATTGCTGAGGTTCATTTGTCATCCCTACCGCGATGCGGTTCGCAAGCTCACCACCTCATACGTATCTATTATTGTTGGGCTATTGTTGGGCGAAAAAATGAGATTTACTTGTTCTACTGGTTCATCTGCATGAAAGGCGACAAGATCGACCGCACATTGTCGACAATGTCCGAATTGCGTCGCGTTCAGTTGCACAACATCCCTGTCTTGGTGATGGGCATACGCAAGGTAAATGCCGTACCTGTATGGGCAGAATCCCAGCTCACGCTAGCCCCTATCGCTTCGGCGCGCCGCTGTTGATTGGATAAGCCTTTGCCCGCTTTTTGCCGAACTTCAGCCAGATTAAAGCCTGCGCCATTATCAGACACGATCACCTGCGTGTGTTGCGCGTCGGTGTGGGTGGCAACGCAAATTTCGGTAGCGTGGGTGTGCTTGATGATATTGGTGAATGCCTCTTGCAGGATGCGCAAAATATGCAACGCGTTGCGCTGGTCCAGCCATGCCAAGGCAGGTACGGTTTGAACCCGCCAGTGGAGCTTGATGCCTACGCTTTTTAAGCGCGGTTCGAGGCGAAAGCGCAGCGTGGCGAGCAACAGCAACAGGTCGGCATCCACCACCTCCATCGAATCAATCGCCAGCTTGAGATCGTCGATACACGTTTTTAATACGTGTGCGACTTCGGCCTCATCCAGCTTGCCGTGCTCCACCACGCGCAGGGCGCTCACCAGCGACGAACCCAAACCGTCGTGCATATCCTGCACCATACGCTGGCGTTCCTCGGCGATGGTTTGTTGATATTCAATGGCGCGCAGTTTTTGATGGCTTTGTTCTAATTCAAATCCGATTTCGATGTGTTCCCGGGCTGCGCGTGAATTATTGGCAGCCTGCGCGATCAGGGTGAACGCGTAGAGCACACACATTACAGCCAGTGCTTGGTAAGCGGGGTCGTTCATCAGCCAGGATTTAATGGCGACCAAGCCGAGCATGGGGGCGACATAGGCAACCAAGGCGGGTAGCACGGGTGACAGGGTAGAGACCGCACCGCCTGCCATGCCTGCGATGACTGCATAAATCAACACATCTCCCGCCATACTCGACGTGCCGAGTGCGAACCACGGCAAACAGCTCCACAGCAGCGCATCTAGAGCACGCCACGCGACCGACAGCAAAGCCGTACGCCGTGTATAGGCAGGCGGCCGCCGATGAGCGTGCGTCAGATATTGCTTACCATGCCAATAAATTACCAGCGAGAGCAACATTTCGCTGCCGCACCACAATTGCATGAACAGCGCATTTTGCGGGTTGTTCAGTGCCAAATACAACAAGCCAATCATCAACAACAATTGAGGAATGGCGGCGTTGTAATGCCGGATGAGCAAGTGCAACTGCCGATTCAGCGTGTCGTGACGCTCTGTCAAATGCAAGGGTTGAATGAGGTGGCTTTGGACAAGTTGCATGAAGTGCCGAATCATTGAATAAATCCTTTTTGGCGTGCGGCATTAATGGCATGGGTTTTGGAAGTTACGCCGAGCTTGGTGTAAATGCGACGGATAAACGTCAGCACGGTATGACGCGACACATTGAGTGTTGTGGCAATTTCATCGGCACTAAAACCTTGCGCGGTGAGTTGCAGTACTTGTTGTTCCCGTGACGATAGTTGCGCTCCCAATTTGATTGGGTTGGATTCCGACAGGGTCGATTTTTTCTCCTCGACCTTGTGAAAGCGCAGCAAAATTTGCCGCGCGATGAGCGGGCTAATCGGACTGCCGCCGCCATGCAAACTGCGGATTTCCGCCAACAATTCGGTCGAGCTGCTGTCTTTGAGCAGATAACCCGCCGCGCCCGCTTCCAGAGAACGCATCACATGCGACTCATCGCCAAACGTGGTGCACACCATCACGTTGCAATCCGGCCAATGTGCATGGGTGGCGCGTATCACCTCAATGCCGGTGCCATCGGGCAACCCCAAGTCCACCAATAACACGTCCGCAGCCGGTTGCTGCAGCATCGCCAAGCCTTGGGCCTGCGTAGTTGCCACATAACTTAATTGCATATCAGGCGCAGACCTAAGCGCCGCGCGCAATTCATTCTGAAAATTCACATCGTCTTCCACCACGGCAACGCGGATGATTGAGCTTGGGGCAGGAGAGGGCATCACAATCTTTCTAAAAATATTTATTTGTTGAGCTGCCCGTGAAAAATTCACAGACCCAAGAAAGTAACCCACCCGGTGTATTTATCAGACCCGTCATTTCCGTCTTTCCATAAATTTCCGGAAAGGCTGTCGCTGACAGTTGCGAATTCCAGTCATAGCAGCAAACTTGATCCCCGCAGCAACCTGTTCCCGAAGGGTTTTCGGGGAGTAATTAAAACAGTGTTTCCTCTATTTAGCCAAGGGCATATTTGTAACTAGTTCTGGGGACATACAAGCTGAAACCATCTCTCTAAGATGCGCCCCGTAGCACAGCCGACGTCGAAATATCCACAGCCACGTTGTTACCTGCTGCGAAATATCAACCCAAGGAGAAACATTCATGAATATTGCATTAGGAACAACCTTGCGCAACAGATTAGGAAATACGCTATTAGTCTTATCCCTCGCCGCATGCGGCGGCGGCACAACTACAACAGCAACACCTTCCGACACCACCGCGCCGACTGTCTCAAGCACCAGTCCGGCAAACATCGCAGCCGGTGTGGCAATCAACGCGGCGCTTACAGCTACCGCCAGCGAAACCTTGATGGCTTCCACGCTCACCTCGGCCAACTTCACCCTGGCGAATGCGGCTGGAACGGCCGTGACCGGCACAGTGACGTACAGCGGCACCACCGCTACCTTCACTCCTTCAGCTGACCTTGCTTATTCGACCACATACACCGCCACCCTTACCACCGGCGTGAAAGATGCTGCGGGCAATGCGATCGCGAGTAATTATGTGTGGACGTTCACCACAGTGGCTGCGCCTACCTTTAACATTGGTGGCACTTTGAGCGGGATAGTTGCATCGCTCACCCTGCGCAATAACGGCGCAGACCCGCTGGCACTCAACGCGGACGGCGCATTCACCTTCAGCACCCCAACCAGTGCGTATGACGTTACCGTTGATTCCACGCAAAACTGCGCGGTCATGTCGGGTGGCAAGGGAACGGCTACGGCTAACGTGAGCAACATCGCCGTCGCTTGCGGACCGGGTACGTTCACCGCTGCGGGCACGTTGACCAATGCACGCGTTGCTCCGACCGCCACCTTGCTGGGCAACGGCAAAGTGTTGGTGAGCGGCGGAAGCAACGCTGGAAGTCCGATTGCGGATGCCGAACTATACGACCCCGCTACCAATGCGACGACGGTAACCGCTGCGTTGATCACGCCACGCTTCAGTCACACCGCCACAGCGTTGAGCAATGGCGGCGCCCTAGTCGTCGGCGGAGTTATTGGGGGTTCAAGCACGATTGCACAAGCCGAGTGCTACGATTCCGCCACGAGTTTGTGGACGGCAGCAGGCACGCTGGCCACTGCACGTGGCCAGCACACACAGACGCTTTTGGCTAACGGTAAAGTGTTGGTCACCGGTGGATTTGATGCGGCGCTGAGTAAACTGGCGAGTGCCGAACTGTACGACCCCGTCGCTAATACGTGGACGACTGTATCCCCGTTGGCCACTGCACGCAGCGGACACGCCGCCGTGCTGCTGGCCGACGGCAATGTGCTGGTCACCGGGGGATTCTCTCCAACGGGTTTACTGACGAGTGCCGAGCTATACGACCCTGCCGCCAATACGTGGACGACAGTTGGCTCGATGGCCGCCGGACGCAGCGGGCACACCGCCACGCTGCTCGCCAATGGCAAAGTGTTGGTGAGATCGGAGGGGTTTGGCATCGTTACAACTGCCGAGCTATACGACCCTGTTGCCAAGACGTGGTCGGCTACCGGTGCGGTGGTGAGCAAGCGCTACAGCTTCACCGCCACACTACTCGCCAACGGCAAAGTGTTGGTGAGCGGCGGGGGGGCGGTGGCATCGGGGGCTTTTACCGCGAGTGCAGAGCTTTATGATCCTGTCACCAATATGTGGACATCCACAAACGGGATGAATGTTGCAACTATGAATCAAGCAGCCACGCGCCTAGCCAACGGAAAAGTGTTCGTCGTCGGTGGGAATGATGCGTTCGGAGGGGCGATTGGGAATGCCGAGCTGTATTGGTAACGCGTTATTAGCAGGACAAAAAAACCGAAGCAATTCGGTTTTTTTGTGGACGCGATGCCGTTGAGTAACTACGGGGGAAAGGCGTGATTGATCTGCCGCCTCCAGCCACACTCCAAATTCAAATAAAGGAAAACTTCATGTTTAGCAGATTCCGAATTTCTCGTTTAGGCCATGCACTATTGGTCTGTACTGCCTTATCCCTCGCCGCTTGCGGTGGAGGTGGCACAACTTCAACCAGTGGGGGCTCGTCTACAACAACCCCCTCCGACACGAACTTACCCACGAATCTGGTGGCATCGATTAACACAGATGCGGCCAATACCAGCGCAACGACAGTGATGCTGAATATTTCGGGGGCAGACACTGTAGGTGTAACGGCCTATTTCATTTCGGAAAATGCAACCACACCTGCCGCAACTGATGCGGGCTGGGTGACGATTCCCCAAACAACCAATTACAGCGGAACGGTGAACTTCACGTTGAGCGCAGGGGTTGTGGGGAATAACACCAAGACGGTGTATGTCTGGTTCAAGGATGTGGCAGGAAATGTGTCGGCACCGACGAGTGATTCCATCACACTGGTTGTCAGTGATACCGACGCGCCAACCAGTCCCGTGGTTTCAATTGACACAGGCGCAGCCACCACCAATTCGACGACTGTCTCGTTGGCTATTTCAGCAACCGACAACGCGGGTGTCACGGCCTATTTCGCCACTGAAAACGCAGCCACACCTGCGGCAAATGATGCGGGATGGACAGCGGTCACCCCGGCAACGAATTTCTCCGGCAATGTGAACTTCACTTTGAGCGCGGGTGTGATGGGGAATAACGCCAGGACAGTGTATGTCTGGTTCAGGGATGCGGCGGGGAATATGTCGGTATCGGCAAACGATGCCATCACCTTGGTCGTGAGTGATACCACTGCGCCAACATGGCCCTTCGTTGTAATCAATTCGCATGCACCCACCACGACTTCGACGAGCGTCACTTTGTTTACCTCTGCAGCAGATGACGTTGCGGTCACCGACTTTTTTGTCTCGGAAAATTCAAGCACTCCCGCCGCAAATGATGCGGGATGGATTGCCGCCACCCCCAACGCAGACTTTGCCAACAACCCGATCTTCACGTTGAGCCCAGGGGTTGTGGGGAACAATACCAAGACGGTGTATGTCTGGTTCAAAGATGCGGCAGGAAATGTGTCGGCGCCAGCAAGCGATGCCATCACCTTGGTGGTAGCCGCCCCAACTTACTCGATAGGCGGAACATTGACCGGTTTGGTAGGCGGCAACACTGTCACCCTCCACAACAATGGTGCAGACCCGCTGGCTCTCACCGCCAATGGCGCGTTCATCTTTAGTGCGCCGACCAGTGCCTATAACGTAACCGTCGCCAGCACCACGCAAAAATGCGCTGTCGCGGCAGGTGGCGTGGGTACGGCCAGCGCCAACGTGACCAGCGTCGCGGTCGATTGCGGGTTGAATACCTTTGCCGCCGCCGCCGCGATGGGGAATGTACGGAGTATGCACAGCGCCACCGTGTTGGCCGACGGTAAAGTGCTGGTCATCGGAGGCATGAATTCGGTGGGCGCTGCCATTGCGAGCGCCGAACTGTACGACCCCGCCATGAATGTTTGGGCGGCGGCGGGCACAATGCTTCTCCCACGCATGAACCACAAAGCTACCTTGTTAGCCAACGGCAAAGTGCTGGTAACGGGAGGAACGGGGTCGAGTTATGTAGCCATTGCGAGCGCCGAGTTGTATGACCCTGTTGGCAATACATGGTCGTCAGTGGCTTCGATGGTAAGCCCACATGCTTATCACACCGCCACGCTGATGCCCAATGGCACAGTGCTGGTGGTTGGGGGGACGGGTGCGGGGGGCGGTGCGGTTGCAAACACCGAGCTGTACAACCCCACCGCCAACACTTGGACGGCAACGTCGATGCCGTTGATGTTCGCGCGATACGGCCACACTGCCACGTTAATGCCCAATGGCACAGTGCTGGTGATAGGCGGGAGTGATGTAACGAGTACGGCTATTGCAAGCGTCGAGGTGTTCAATTCCGCCTTTAATATTCCGGGTTTTAGCCCTTGGTCAGCGACCACTTCGATGATTCGCTTACGCCAGAATCACACCGCCACCCTATTAGGCAACGGCAAAGTGCTGGTGAGTGGCGGATACAGTCAACTGCTGACTGCGCTGGCGACCGCCGAGCTATACGACCCAGGCACTACCGCGTGGGCGTTGACGCCTGGAATGCCCAGCGCGCAGGTGTATCACACCGCTACGAAGCTGACTGATGGAAAGGTGCTGGTGACGGGAGGACATACCTTTGCCGCTGTTGCGACCACTCATCTGTACGACCCCGTTGCGAATACTTGGACAAGTGGGGCTGCGTTGACCAGCACACGTGAGTCGCATACCGCCACGCTACTGGGTAATGGCAAAGTACTGATTTGTGGGGGAGGCAACACAGCCATGCTAGCGACCACGGAGCTGTATTGGTAAGGCGTTTTATGGTTTAGAAGCAGGACAAAAAGCCGGAGAAATCCGGCTTTTTTGCGTGCGCGGTTCGTTTGGATTTTTTGATAGTGGTCGGGGAATGAGGCAGCCAGGCAGGTTGTGGTGAGGCACGAACCGCATCGTTCGTGTGAGTTTGAACGGTGGAAGATGCAGATCGTAAAATTACCCAAACAGCGATGCGGTTCGTGCCTCACCACATCCTACGTATCTATTTTGTTGAAAAAATGCGTTTTATTTGATCAGTTGATTCATCGAAATAATCGGCATCAGGATGGCCAGAACGATGACGAGCACCACCGCACCCATGATGAGAATCAGGATCGGTTCGAGCAGTGAAGTTAACACGCTGACAAAGCCGCTGACTTCCTGTTCCTGCTGTTTGGCGACGCGGTTGAGCATGACGTCTAGCTTGCCGCTTTTTTCGCCGCTGGCGATGAGGTGGATGAGCACGGGCGGGAACAAGCCCGAGACGGCGAGGGCTCGGCTCAAGCTCACGCCTTCGCGCACTTTGCTTGCGGCTGCATCCAAGGCGTAACGCATGGGCAAGTTGCCAACAACTCCCGATGCGGCCGACAGGGCGGTGAGTAGGGGTACGCCGCTGCCGAACAGGATGGATAAGGTGCTCGCCATACGCGCGGTGTTCACGCCTTGGATGAGTTTGCCCAGCACGGGCACGCGTAGCATTTTACGGTGTAGTTCCGCGCGCACACTTTCCTGTTTCAGCAGTTGTCTGGCGCCAAATACAGATGCAATCAACAGCACGAGCAAATAAGGCCAGGCGGCAGCGAGTGCGTCGGTAAGCCAGATGAGGCTGCGCGTGAGCAGCGGCAATTGCTGGTGCGATTGTTCGAACACGGAAATGACTTGCGGCACGACATAAAACAATAAGCCACCCACGATGAGCAAAGCAACTGCCGTGACAATGGCGGGATACACAAAAGCGAGCCCCACCTTTTGTTGCAGGGCATGTTGGTTCTCGCTGTAGGTGGCGAGTTGTTCCATCACCGTGTCGAGTTCGCCCGAGGCTTCACCCGCCTTAATGAGTGCGCGGTGCAATTCGGGAAAGTCGTTCGGGTGTTGTGCCACCGCCTGTGCCAGGGTTTGACCTGCCAATACGTCCGCGCGAATCGCCGCCAACAAACCGTGTTGATAAGGCTGTGCGCTTTGTTCAATGAGCACGGAGAGTGATTGCTCCAGCGGCAATCCCGCCTCAAGCAAGGTGGCAAGCTGGCGTAACAACAAACTCAAATCGGCCAGTGAAAGTTTGCGCCGTGAAAAGCTGAAGCCTTCTTTCTTCTTCTGTTCGATCGTGGTTTCGACTTCCATGACGAACAAGCCGGAGTCGCGCAACTGGTTGCGCGCGTTGCGCGCCGAGTCGGCTTCAATGATGCCGCTTTGTTGTTTTCCTGTGCTGTCCAGGGCTTGGTAGTGGAAGGCGGGCATTAGCTGAGCCTTCCATTAGACCGAGTGAGGTGAGAAGAGTGTTCCCCCACCCTAATCCCTCCCCCGATGGGAGAGGGACTAAACCCAGAGTATCGCGGACCAGGCTCCCTCTCCCATCGGGGGAGGGTTGGGGTGGGGGAAACACTTTCAACAGAGATAAACATCAAAAATGATCACTATGCGGTCGCGTCAATCACGCGTCACCCGGATGACTTCTTCCAGAGAGGTATCGCCGCTGACAACCCAACGCAAGCCGTCATCGCGCAGATTTAACATGCCGTTGCGTTGCGCGTATTCGCGCAATTGCTGGTCACTGTTGTGGGCGTGAATTTTGCCGCGCAATCCGTCAGTCACGGTCAGCAGTTCGTAGATTCCGGTGCGTCCGCGATAGCCGATGTTGCCGCATATTGCACAGCCTTTGGGGCGATACAGTTGCGCGGGTTTGCCGGCCTTGGCCAACACGGCTAACTCGTTTGCATCCGGTGTGTAGGCTTCTTTGCAGCCGGGGCACAAGCGGCGCACCAGACGTTGCGCCAACACACCGATCAAACTGGAAGAGAGCAGGAAAGGTTCGACGCCCATGTCGGTGAGGCGGGTGATGCTGCTTGCCGTGTCGTTGGTGTGTAATGTGGCGAGCACGAGGTGGCCGGTGAGGCTGGATTGCACGGCGATTTGTGCGGTTTCCAAATCCCGAATTTCGCCGATCATGATGACGTCCGGATCTTGGCGCAGGATGGCGCGCAACGCGCGCGCGAAATCCATCTCGATACGCGCATTGACCTGTGTTTGGCTGATGCCGTCGAGGTCGTATTCGACGGGGTCTTCCACCGTCATCACATTGGTCACGCTGGCATCGACGCAGGACAACGCGGCGTACAGCGTGGTGGTTTTGCCGGAGCCGGTGGGGCCGGTCACCAGCAGGATGCCGTGCGGCTGAGACACCAGATTTTGGATGGCGGCCAGCGTGCCCGAACTCATGCCGAGTTTGGCCAGATTGAGGCGACCCGCTTCTTTGTCCAACAAGCGCAACACCACACGTTCACCGTGTGCGGTGGGCAGGGTGGAAACGCGCACATCCACCGGACGCCCCGCGAGGCGCAGGGCGATACGTCCGTCTTGCGGCAAACGTTTCTCCGCGATGTCCAATTCCGCCATCACCTTGATGCGCGATACCAGCGCCGCGTGCAAGGCGCGGTGCGGTTCCACCACATCTTTCAAGGTGCCATCGACACGAAAGCGCACGACGGAACGGGTTTCAAACGGTTCGATGTGGATGTCGGAGGCGTTATCGCGTACCGCTTGCGAAAGCAAAGCGTTGATCATGCGGATGACGGGCGCGTCGTTCTCGGATTCCAGCAGGTCTGTGGTCTTGGGCAAATCGTGGATGAGGGCGGTCAGGTCCATGTCCTGTTCCGCATCGTCCACCAGCATCGCGGCCGATTCGTCGGACTGTGCATACGCATCGGCCAGCACACGTTCAAATTCGTCGGCAGAAACCAGCTGGGTTTCCGTTGGCAAGGCGAGAAAACGCGTTACCTCGGCCAATGCTTCGGGCCGTGCATCGTGGCGTACCACCACGCTGGCCAGTTGCGCGGTGCAATCCAACAGCACCACGCCGCGTGATTTGGCAAACGTGTACGGCAGTTTGCGCGCAATGCGGCGGTTGATGTTCAGGCTCACTTGGCTTTCTCGGGTTGGGCTGGGGTGGCTGGTTTTTCCGTGGCCATTGCGCCGTCGATCTTGAGCGAGGGTTTGAGTTCGGGCAGTTGCGGCCCGCCTTCGATCGGCAACAGGAAATTGGACGAGAGTTTTGCTTCGCCCTCTTTGTCGCGCATCTGGTTGTAGCGTTCGTTGGCGATGCCCTCGTAAGCCGCCTGATTGCGCATCACGTAGGGGCGGATGAACACCATCAGGTTGGTCTTGCTGCGTTGCCGCGTCTCGTAACGAAACAGTCCGCCCAGGAGAGGAATGTCGCCGAGTATCGGGATCTGATTCTTCACATCGTTGACGGAATCCTGAATCAGGCCGCCGAGCACCACGATCTGATCCTTGTCCACCAAAATGTTGGATTCAATCGAGCGTTTGTTGGTGGTGACACCGACCGTGTTGGCCGCACCGGTGGCCACGCTGGAAACCTCCTGATACACCTGCAAACGCACCGAGCCGCCTTCAAGTATCTGCGGTTTGATACGCAGGGTCAGACCGACATCCTTGCGCTCGATAGTTTGGAACGGCGTGGCGGTGGTGGACGAACCGGTCTGCGCATATTGGCCGGTAACGAAGGGTACGTTTTGGCCGACTACAATCTTGGCTTCTTCGTTGTCCAGCGTGAGCAGATTGGGCGAGGAGAGGATGTTGGCGTTGCTGTCGGTTTCCAGAGCGCGCGCCAACATGCCCAGGTTCAGCACAGTGGTTCCGTTGGGCAACGTTGTCATGCCCTTGGCCAAACCGATGTTCAATCCCTGCCCGATCGTGGTGATGTCTTTGGAAGCGCCGATGATGTTGGTTGTGCCGAAATTGCTGCCGCCGACAACATGCGTTCCGCCGCCGGTGATGTTGCCCAGGTTCTGCCATTGCACACCGAATTCGGCCGCTTTGTTTGCGGTGACTTCCACGATCAGTGCCTCGACGAACACCTGCGGACGGCGCACATCCAGACGTTCGATCACGGCACGCAGGTTGTTATAGATGGGCTCGGCAGCGGTGATGATGAGCGAATTCGAGGCGGCGTCGGCCTGCACCACACCGGCCCCGGTCGGTGTGCCGGGTGAACCTTGGGCAGCCGGGGCGGAGAGATCGCCGCTCATCACGGCGCGCAGAGTTTGCGCGAGTTTGGTCGCATCACCATTCTTTAACGTGACCACGTGGATGTTGCCCGGCGTGCCGGAATCGTTGTCGAGTTTGGCGACCAGCTCGCGCACGCGCGCGATACGACCCGGATTGTCGGCACGCAACAACAGGCTGTTGCTGCGCGTGTCGCCCAGCAACACAAAACGCTGGTTGCCATCGCCGGTTGCTGTGGCTTGTGCCGCTTCCGGCAACAGTTTGTTGATGGTGTTCGCCAGATCCAGCGCGGAGGCGTGTTTCACCGGAATGATGATGGGCGCATCCGCACTCGGCAGGTCAATGGCACGGATGACTTGCTCGATACGTTTCAGATTGCCCGCGTAGTCGGTGATGACCAGCGCATTGCTGGCAGGGTGTGCGACGACGATGTTGTTGGGTGCGATCATCGGACGTACCACACTCACCATTTGAGTGGCCGATTCGTTTTTCAGCACGAACACTTTGGTGATCAATTTGTCGCCTTGGCCGGAAGGTCTGCCCACCGCATCGATATACAGTTTGGCGTCCGCCTCGGGGATGATCTTGGTAACGCCGTCGGCATCAACCGCCGCATACCCCTGCAAACGCAGCGCAGAAAGCAGGATGTCATACGCCAAGTCAGCACTGACCGGTTTGGCGGAGACAATATTGATCGACCCTTTCACACGCTGATCGACCAGAAAGTTCTTTTTGGAGATTTGCGAAATCGCCTTGATGACTTCCTGAATATCCGCGTTGACGAAATTCAACGAGACTTTGTCTTCAGTTGCCGCGCAGGCAGGCAAGGTGAGTGCTAACAAAATCGCACCCGCAGCAAAAATCTGTTTCCAAAGTGATGAGATCAACGTGTTCTCCTGAAGTGTTCCAATTCCTGTTTCATCGCCGCGCGCTGCTCGGGTGCAAGTTGTTGCAATTGAGTCATAACTTCCGCCTGTCCCGATCCGCCGTCAGAACCGGACGGCACTTTGGTGATACCTGCGGCGACTTTGCCCGCCATCAGTTCGACTTTCAATTTCACTCCGTTGCGCTCTATTGTTACCGAATCCGCATGCGTTGCCAGCAGGCGCGCGCCCGGCGCAATTTCTTCGCCCAGACCCGCGCCCACCTGCTTGCCATCGACCACCAGCACCGCGAATCCACGGGTCGGATGCGCAAACACACCCACCAATTGAATGTTACCCAAATTACTCGCCTGCGCGGAAACAGCGGGCACATCCCCAAACAGATGTTCGGTATGGGTGGATTGTTTCCACGCACGGGTGTTGGGCAGCGAACTCGGTTTGGGTGCAACGAACACCCATGTCCACTTGGCCAGCAAAACGGCCGTGATCACAATCGCCAACATACGCCAGGAAAAAACAGCGCCCAACAATCCGTTTTCGGATTTGTTGAGCGATATTTGTCGCGCTGCGGGTGCGGAGAAAAGGCTCATAAATTGCGAGTTGAATTTGTCGCGGGAGTATAGCAGAGCAAAATCATCCGCTTCTACGCGGGGAGGACAAACACGTATTCTTTTTCACACGCGGCGAAACGCGGGACGTGAATCACAAGCCGCGTGGGCAGTGCGTGTGCTGTTGGAGATTTATCCCCTTACAGCCACGGCCTACCCCTTGCGGGTACAGAGGCCTGCCCACGCTACAGAAACAAACGCAGCAGCCGCAGGTTTTGTAGGTCGGAATTTATTCCGACAGGAACCCGGAATACACAGCTGTAGTGCGCAATAAGCAACGGGCATTACGCCGTATTCAGGAAACAACGCCCCTTCTCAAAACTAGAGAGGGGTTTTTTATGTGCGTTGTTTTGCGTAGACTGCGCGCTGGTTTTTTACGGAAGGATCGGCAAATGAATTCGAAACAGTTTTCTTATCAAATCCAGCGCGGCTTCACGCTGATCGAGGTGATGGTGGTCATCATCATTATCGGGGTGCTGGCAGCATTGATTGTGCCCAAGGTGATGAGCCGTCCCGACGAGGCGCGTGCCACGGCGGCGCGAACGGATATTTCATCCATCCTGCAGGCACTCAATCTGTACAAGTTGGATAACCATCGGTATCCCACCACCGAGCAGGGGCTGCAGGCACTGGTGAAGAAACCGACGATTTCACCCGTGCCGGAGAACTGGAAAGGCAATGGTTATCTGGAGCGTGTGCCGAAAGATCCCTGGGGACATCCGTTCCAATATCTGCAACCGGGTTTGCATGGCGAAATTGATGTGTCTAGTTTGGGAGCGGACGGTGAACGCGGCGGTGAAGGCAGTGATGCGGATATCGGTTCGTGGGATCAGTAATCTACCCCAATAACGCGTTGGGAAATTCTGCACACTTCCCCTTTTGTAAAAGGGGGATTGAGGGGGATTTTAGTAGCGGTACGAAATTTAAATCCCCCCTAGTCCCCCCGCTTCGACAAGCTCGGGACAGGCTTTTTCAAAGTGGGGAATACTTCTATGAAATTCAGCGCGGCTTCACGCTGCTGGAGATGCTGGTCGTTCTGGTGGTGATGAGCATCATGCTGGGGATCGTGACGGTGAAATTGATGCCGGATGAGCAGGCGCAGTTGCGCGAGGAAGCACAACGGTTGGCCGCGCTGATGGATCAGGCCGGTGCGAGTGCGCGGGCTGCCGGCCTGCCACTGGCGTGGTCCGGCACCGGCAAAGAATTCCGTTTCTGGAATAAATCCAAACAGGGTGAATGGCAACGTGTGGAAAAGGATTCATTGCTGCGTTCCCGTTCATTAGCGGGGGATGTGCGTATCGGCGCGTTGGAAATCGGCGGACGCGCCATGCCGCCCGGCACGATGGTGTTGCTCAGTCCGGAAACGGCAGCGCCACTGTTTCGCATCCGCCTGGTCAGTGGCGAGCGGCAGGTAAAAATCGCGGGAAACGGCTTGGGTGCCGTGTTGGTGATGCCGCGATGAAGCGGGGCGCAGCAGGGTTTACGTTGCTGGAAGTGCTGGTCGCGCTGGCGATTCTGGCGGTGAGTATGGCGGCGGTTTCGCGCGCGGCGGGTTCCGGCACCGGCCATGTGGAGGCTTTACGCGAACGCACCCTGGCGGATTGGGTGGCGCAAAACCGCCTGGCTTTGCACACAGCACGCGGCGATTGGTTGCCGGTGGGAATTCAAAACGGTGATGAGACACAAGCCGGTCGGCGGTTCACTTGGCGCGAAGAAATCAGTGCTACGCCCAACCCCACCATGCGGCGCATCGTGGTGAGTGTGTATGCACCCGACGCGACGGATCATCCCTTGCGCCAGATGACGAGTTATCTGGTGGAGTTTTCGCGCTGAGGATGGGATGAACCAGAATATTCCATTGAAAAAATTCACGACCTTCCCCCTTTGCAAAAGGGGGATTGAGGGGGATTTTTGTATCAATGCGAAATGCAAATCCCCCCTAGCCCCCCCTTTACAAAGTGGGGAATGCCTCTGCGTAGTTGGGCCGTCATCGCATTTACCCCGCCACGGCGCAGGATTTACCCTGATCGAATTACTGGTCGCGTTGCTGGTGTTCAGCCTGATGGCGATGGCGGGCTATGGGGGCTTGAATGCGTTGTTGCAGACGCGCGCGCATCTTGATTTGGAGACGCGCAAATATCAGTCCTTGTCGCGATTTTTTACGCGTCTGGATGAGCAGGTGGCGCAGATTCATAACCGTCCGGTGCGTGGCACAAGCGGTGGGACTCAAGCCGCGTGGGTGGGTTTCCCGCCGAGCGGAAGCAGTCTGGAGCAGGCGCAATTGCTTTTTTCACGCGCCGGCGGAAGTAACGCGCTGGGCAGTGTATTGACGCCGCAACGTGTCGGCTACCGCTTGCGCAACGGTGTCATCCAGATGTTGCGCTGGGATGTGCTGGATCAGGCGCCACTCAGTCAACCGGTGGAAGATGAGGTGTTGCAGGGCGTGCGTGAATTCAATCTGCGTTATCTTTCACCGTCTATGGTCTGGGAAAATCAGTGGGGAACGACCTCTTCGCTGGTCCCGCCACCCAAGGCGGTGGAGGTCGAATTGGTGTTGAAAACGGGGGAAAAATTCGTGCGAATTTTCTCGCTGCAATGAGGAATTATCAGCAGGGTGTGGCGCTGATTACAGTGTTGCTTATCGTGGCGATGGCGGTGACGATTGCCACGTTTATGGCGCAACAGCAGGGGTTTTGGCAGCGCGAGTTTGAGAACAGCCGCGACCGCGCGCAAGCCAGACGCATTGCGCAGGCTGGCGTGGATTGGGCACGCGCGGTGCTGGCGGATGATAAAGCGAACAATCCGATCGACCATCCGCGCGAGATGTGGGCGATGAAATTGCCGCCTATCCCGATCGAGGGCGGCGAGGTGCAGGGTTTGATCGCGGACCAGCAGGGATTTTTCAATTTGAATAATCTGGTGCTGGCCGGCAGTGTCAGTCCGGGTGCGTTGGTCAGATTCCAGCGTTTGTTGTCCAGCCTGGCTTTGCCGCCCGAGATGGCCGTGGCCTTGGCGGACTGGATGGATACGGATAATTTGACGATGGAGTCGGGCGGGGCGGAAGACAGTTATTATCTGAACCTGCCCAAACCTTACCGCGCCGCAAATCGCCCGTTGGTCGAGTTGTCGGAGTTGATGTGGGTGCAGGGTTTCGATGAGGCTGCCATCAAAAAATTGAGCGGGTACGTCACCGTACTGCCGGGGCGCACTGAGGTGAATGTGAATTTTGCCAGCGCGGAAGTGTTGTCCGCGATGGTGGCCGGATTACCGTTGCAGGATGCACGCGAACTGGTGACGTGGCGCAAGGATCATCCGTTCGGGTCGGTGCCGGAATTCATGGGAAAATTGCCGGCCGGCACGGAGCGGGGCGTGCTTTCCGAATTGTCAGTGGGTAGCCAATACTTTTTAGTGGAAGGACATGCAGTGCAAGGACAAGCTGAATTTTCCGCACAGGCCTTACTGTTCAGGCAAAACTTTTGGGCGAGAGTCGTCAGGCAGAGTGTGATATGAGCCAGTTACGCATTTATTTTGACACGCAGTGGCAGGATGCCGCCTCACTTTGCCCGTGGGTTTTGCTGGATGAACGGGGAAGAGTGATGGAGTCCGGCACAGGTATTCTGGCGAGTTTGCCGCACGCGGATGAAGTGGTCGCCATCGTGTCTGCCGAACAGGTGCTGAGTGTCGCGATTTTGTTGCCCAAGATCAAAACAAGGCAATTGGAAACGGCACTGCCTTTTGCGCTGGAAGAACATCTGCTGGGCGATGTGGCCGAGAATCACGTGGTGCCCGGCGCGAAATTTCCCGGCGGCGAGACCTTGTTGTATGCCATCAACAAAGACAGGCTGCGCCGATTTGTGCAGGTGTGTGCAAGCGTATCGCTGCGTTTGCGCAGCGTCATACCGGAATATTGTCTGTTGCCGGTGCGGGAGGGGGAATGGAGCGTGGCCTGGGATGGTCAATCCGGCTTTGTCGCAACAGGGCAATATGCCGGAGCAGGTCTGGGTAACGGCAGCGAGCAGCAAGCGCCAACTGCACTGACACTGCGTATGCAGCAAACCACTCCGTCTGTGTTGCGCATTTATTTCAAGGCTTACATCCCCTCTGATCAACGTGTCTGGCCTGTCTGGCCGGGTGTCAATTTCATCCGTGTCGACCAGGATTGGGATTGGCGCATTGCTGCTTTCCCAAGCGATGCGCCCAATCTGTTGTGGGGAAAATTGGCGCCTGCACCGCGTTTTCGGGAATGGTGGCCAAAGCTGCGCCCCTTGTTGTGGCTGGGTTTGCTGGTGTTTCTGCTGGAAGCGCTCGGCACTAATCTGCAATGGTGGACTTTGGCTAGCGAAAAGAAACAGATTCAGCTCAACATGGACCGTGTTTATCAGGAGACCTTCGGTGCCGAGTCCACCGTGGTCGATGCGGCATTGCAGATGCGGCGCAGTCTGGCCCGGGCGCGACATGCGGCGGGCAAGAGTGACGATGCCGACTTTATCCCGCTGCTGGAGCGTTTTGCTTCGCACACGGGCGCGCTGCCTGGAAGTAAAGTGAACAGTGCGCGTTATGCGGATGGGCAGCTGGATGTGGAAATTCAACTGGCCTCGAAAGGCGCGTGGGAGTTATTTCAACGCAGTTTGCTGGAGCAGGGTTTGTTAGTTCAATTGATTGATCTCCGGGAAAGCGGCAGTGCTGTGGATGTGCATCTGAGGGTGGGGGTGAAATGAGTTTGATTGCAAACAGCAAAATCATCATCACGTTACGTGCGCGCTGGAATGCGTGCTCCGCCTCGGAACAGAGAACCCTCCTGTGGGGTGGGTGGATACTGGCACCGCTTCTGGCCTACGCGGTGTTGTGGCAACCCGCACACAACGCAGTTGCCAAGCTGCAAAAACAATTGCCCCCGTTGCGCGCGCAATTAGTGCAGATGAAGGCACAATCTGAAGAGGTGCAATCGTTGCGCCAGTCGGCACTCCCTGCTGCATTGGATGGCGCGGCGTTGAAAAAAATCGTGGAGAGTGCCGCCGTGCGCGAAGGATGGGCTGCCCCGTCGTTCCTGCTGGAACTCACCGAGAAGAACGAGGTGCGCATCGTGGCTGAAAGCCTCCCGTTCGCGAATTGGCTCAATTTTCTGCGTGAGCTTGAATCGGTTCACCACATTCGTGTGGGCACGCTGTCGATATCCCCGTCCTCGGCACAGGGCTTGGTGAAGATCAACGGCACATTGACCAACGGTGCAGAGCAGTGAAAGGTCGCAACACGTTCGCCCTCTTTGTTTTTTCCGCACTCTTTGTTTTCAGTTTGCTCGTGATGGCGCCCGCCGCGTTGTTGGGAGGCGCTTTGGACAAACTCACCGAAGGCAAACTGAATGTGTCGGACGCCAAGGGAACTCTGTGGAACGGTAGCGGCATCGTGTTGTTCAGGGACAATACCCAGTTCATCGTGCTCGGACATTACAACTGGCATTGGCGAGTTTCAGCCTTGCTTGATGGACAAGTTGAATATGAAGTGACACAGGGCGAAAACACGAGACCGATGTTTCTGCGTATTTCACCCTTGAAGCGACAAGCCGAGTTGGCGCACTGGCATGCAACCTTGCCCGCACAAATGTTGTCACTGCTTGCCCCGCAATTGAGGCCTTACCAATTGAGCGGCGAAATCGATTTTTCAACAGACTCGCTTGTTTTCTCAAGCCAGGGCGGTTACGGAAAGGCCGCGCTGGATTGGAATCACGCCGGTTCCGGACTGACCGATATTTATCCGCTGGGTGATTACCGCATTTTGATCGAGGCATCCGGGCAGGAGATGTCGGTGCAACTTTCCACCTTGGGCGGTGTGCTGCAACTGGGCGGGAAAGGCAAAACAGTTCCCGGAAGAGGGCTCGAATTTAGTGGGACCGCCCAAGCCGGACAAGGTGATCAATATGTCGTACTCACGGCGCTGCTACATCACATGGGCCCGGAAATTTCACCGGGCGTATTCAGTTTTGGCTTGGCGCCGCAATAAAAGAATTTGCATTTAGTCCTGAATATATTTTTCTAATTTCCCGAAACCTATGCGACATCTGAATCTGCTGGTTTCCAATCTGCTGCTTCCACAGGAGGTCTCGGCCCAACTTTTTTCCGGCTTGGAATTGCCTGCTTTGGAAAAACTGCTGGCCCGAAGTGAGTCAAGTGTTTTGCCCGGATACACACTCGAAGATTCTTTGTGCGCCCAATTTTCCTCAAGTGCTGTGGCACCGACCCGTGCGGCGGCAGACGGCCTGGATGCGAGCGCCGGATATTGGGTGTGCGCCGATCCGGTCAACTTGCAATTGCAGCAGTCCCAGGTAATTTTGCGGCCGGATGTGTCCTGTGAGGCGGCTGAAGCCACGGCGCTGTGCGCAGTGCTGAACGCACATTTTGCCGAAGACGGGTTGACCTTTTATGCGCCGCACCCGCAACGTTGGTATATTCACTCGGCCAATCCCTCGGATGTTGCGTTCAGACCTTTACGTTTGGCCGCATGGCGCGATGTGAAACTCTTTCAGCCGCAGGGTGCGCAGGCGCTGGTGTGGAAACGTTTATCCAATGAAATTCAAATGTTGTTGCACGAAAATGTGATCAACTTAACGCGCGAGGCAAACGGACTGCCCGCCATCAATAGTCTTTGGTTATGGGGTGCGGGACAATCGACGCCCTTGAGCACTTCACTTGACACGGTCGGAGGAGACGAGGCTTTGTCTGCGGCCTTTGCCAAGGCAAGCGGTCTTCGGGTTGTCACCTCCATGGCGGAACTGTTGGATGTGCGCGGTGCGCAGGCTTGTTGGGTGAATACGACTTTGGGTACGGCGTGGCAACGGGGTGACTGGCACGCCTGGCGTGATGCGTTGCAAGCGCTGGAGCGGGAAATCGCTTTGCCCGTTTGGCAGGCGCTGCGCTCGGGAAAATTGCAGACTTTGACCTTGGAAGTGGCGCTGGATTCGGGAATATTCAGGTATGAATTGAACCGGGCCGGAATCTGGAAAGTGTGGCGCTGGCCAAAGCCTCTGTCGGCTTATGACGTGACGAAACACTCGAAGTTTGAAGGGAGTTGACCGATGAATATCTGGAACAACGCGACCCGATTCTTTTGGGGGCCGGAATCGTTCCCGCTGCTGGTGATGGTGCTGGCGATTTTTTCCCTGCTCTACTATTTTCGCAGTGAAGACCGGCCCGGATTGTCCAACACGCTGGGGTTCTATCTCGCCTGCCTGTTCGGTTTGATGGTCAGCGGTGTGGTGTTTGCGTTGGAATTTGCGCGCGCCGGAAATATCCTGCACGAGGTATTTTTGATTGGAGCGGGTATCGCGGTGATCCGCTTGTGGGGACAGCTGGTGTTTCGCTTGTTGCTGCCCGCAGTCAAACTCACCCCGCCGCGCATCACCGAAGACCTTTTTGTGATCGTCGCCTACGTGGCCTGGTTCATGGTGCGCCTGCGTTATGCCGGTCTGGATTTGGGCAGCATCCTGGCGACATCGGCACTGATCACGGCGGTGGTCGCGTTTGCCATGCAGGACACACTGGGCAATATTCTCGGCGGTTTGGCGTTGCAGTTGGACAACTCCATCGAAGTCGGCGATTGGATCAAGGTCGACGATATCTCGGGCAAAGTGGTGGATATACGCTGGCGCTCCACGTTGGTCGAAACTCGCAACTGGGAGACCGTGGTGTTTCCCAACAGCCAATTGATGAAAAACAAATTTCTGGTGCTGGGCCGGCGCACCGACCAGCCGGTGCAGTGGCGGCGCTGGATTTGGTTCAACGTCAGCCTCGAAACATCCCCCTCAAAAGTCATCAACGTGGTGGAAGATGCGGTCCTGCATACCGAGATTACCCATGTCGCCAAAACGCCCCCGCCCAATTGCGTCCTGATGGACATGGACAACAAAGGCTACGCGCGGTATGCCTTGCGTTATTGGCTGACGGACTTGGCGGCGGACGATCCCACCGACGGGGTGATGCGCTGGCACATCATGACCGCCCTGCAACGCGCCGGTTTGAAGCTGGCGATGGAAGAGCGCAGCATCCTCATCACCAAAGAGAATGAGAAACATGAAGAGGCGCTGCATCAACGGGAAGTGTTGTTGCGTATCAAGACGCTGCGCCGGGTGGAATTGTTCTCTTCCCTGTCCGAGGCAGAATTGCATGCGCTGGCGGAACATCTGAGATATTCCCCCTTTGCACGGGGTAATCTCATCACGCGCCAAGGCGATGAGCGTTCGCATTGGCTTTACATCATTATGAACGGCGAAGCTGAAGTGTTTCTGGCGACCCCGGATGGGCAGCGACGCATGATCAACACCCTTGGCAAAGGCGATTTCTTTGGCGAGATGGCGTTGTTGACGGGGGCGCCGCGCCGGGCGTCGGTTCTGGCCAAGACCGATGTCGAATGTTTTAGGCTGGACAAAGATTCGTTCGAGGAAGTCTTGAGGGCGCGTCCGGCGATCGCGGAGGATGTTGCGCAAATCCTCGCGCTGCGCACAGCACAACTCAACAGTGCGGTACAGGAGATCGACGCGACGACTGCGCAACGCGACCTATCACAAAGTCGCAACGAAATCCTGGAAACGATCAAGCGTTTTTTCTCTTTGAACATTTAGCGTCTGGCGCGGCTTGTTGTATCATGCGCCCTGCCTTTGAATCTTCGAGACACTGAAAATGAAACTGACCTTCCTGGATTTCGAGCAATCGGTTGCCGATTTGGAAAACAAGATCGAGCAACTTCGCTATGTGCAGGACGATTCCGCGCTGGATATTTCCGACGAGATCGATCGCCTGCAAAAGAAAAGCCAAACCCTGACCAAAGATATCTTCGCCAAGCTCACACCCTGGCAGATATCCCAAGTCTCGCGCCATCCGCAACGCCCGTACACGCTGGACTACATCGAGCACCTGTTCACCGATTTCGAGGAATTGCACGGCGATCGCGCGTATGCCGACGACGCTGCGATTGTCGGCGGTCTGGCGCGCTTCAACGGACAAAGCGTAATGGTGATTGGTCACCAGAAAGGGCGCGATACCAAAGAGCGCCAGTACCGGAATTTCGGCATGCCGCGTCCCGAGGGTTACCGCAAGGCTATGCGTTTGATGCGCCTGGCTGAAAAATTCGGTATTCCCATCATGACGTTCATCGACACTCCGGGGGCCTATCCCGGCGTGGGCGCCGAGGAACGCGGGCAATCCGAAGCCATCGGCAAGAACCTGTATGTGATGGCCGAATTACGCACGCCCATCATCTGCACCATTGTGGGCGAGGGCGGTTCGGGCGGTGCGTTGGCGATTGCGGTGGGCGACGCGTTGCTGATGCTGCAATATTCCACCTACTCCGTGATCTCGCCCGAAGGCTGCGCCTCGATTCTGTGGAAGAGTGCCAGCAAGGCGGAAGAGGCGGCCGAAACGTTGGCGATCACCGCAACCCGGCTCAAAGCGCTGGGTCTGGTGGACAAGATCGTGAGTGAACCTTTGGGCGGCGCGCACCGCGACTATGCGGCAACCATGCAGAGCGTGAAAAAAGCCCTGAGCGATGCACTCAAACAGGCGCAAAGCAAACCGACAGCCGAGCTGTTGCAGGAGCGTTTCAGCCGTTTGATGAGTTATGGCAAGTTCAAGGAAATCGAACTTAGCTGAGACGGTTGCGGCACGACTCGCGCCGCACATCCCTTCACACAGTAGCATCCTGGTTGGCCTCTCCGGAGGCATGGATTCGGTGTTGTTGGCGCATCTCCTATGCCTCGTCGCCCCCAACTTCCAGTGGAACATCAAGGCGCTGCACGTGCATCACGGCATCAGTTCTTACGCCGATGCGTGGGCTGATTTCTGCCGGGCGCTGTGTAAACGCCTGAACATCTCGTTGCAAATCGAACGCGTCGATATTGCTCCGCTACGCAACGACCACGGTGTCGAAGCGGCGGCGCGTAAATTGCGCTACGCAGCCTTCTCAAAACAATCGTGTGATTTCCTTGCGCTGGCACACCATGCCGACGACCAGGTGGAAACCGTTCTGCTGCAATTGCTGCGCGGTGCGGGCGTCAAGGGCGTGGCAGCCATGCCGGTGCTGCGGCCCGCAATCGGCATGGCACCCGCGATCGTGCGCCCGCTGCTGGATGTGCCGCGCAGCCAGTTGCTCGAATACGCCCGCCTGTTAAAACTGGAGTGGGTCGAAGACGAGAGCAATGCCGACGTCCGTTTCCCGCGAAATTTCTTGCGCCACACCTTGCTGCCATCGTTTGAAACGCATTTTCCCGCCTATCGCGAGACCTTAGCCCGCAGCGCGAAAAATTTCGCCGAGGCGGAAGGCTTGCTGGATGAACTGGCGCAGCAGGATATGCAAGGGCTGGCAAGCGAGTCCCAGCTTGACGTGCTTAACCTGCGCGCGCTTTCTCCCTCCCGCGCCAAAAATCTATTGCGGTATTTCTTGCACAAACAACACGCGCCGATGCCGCACGCGGCACAACTCGACGACATGTTGCACCAGCTGCGCGACGCGCGTGACGATGCGGCGGTGTGCATCGAATTTGGCGAATGGCAAGTGCGCCGGTATCAGGACAAGGTCTATGTCATCCGGTCGTTGGGTGAATTCGACCGGGACATTGCAGTGGCGTGGCGTGGCGAGGTCGAACTGGAGTGGCCGCCGATGGGCGGGCATCTGTCCTTCATCATGGCGCAAGGAAGAGGCATCAGCCTTGAAAAATTGCAGCAAGCCGAGGTGACAGTGCGCTTGCGCAGCGGCGGGGAAAGTTTGCGGCCCCATCCCAATTCAGCGACGCGCAGTTTGAAAAACCTGTTGCAGGAACAGAGCGTCCCGCCCTGGCAACGCGAACGCCTGCCCCTGCTGTATTGCGGGGATGAATTGGTGTGTGTCGTGGGGGTGGCGATCCATGCCGGATATCAGGCCCAAAAAGACGAAGCGGGGTTGGTGGCTGCCCTATACAATGGTCTGGACTATTTTTCTTGAACGGCAACAATTGAACAGGGGGACGATTCATGCAATCGAAGTCTGAATTCCACAGCAAGAAAAAGAACGCCAGCCCTCCCACTAAAAAAACCGCAAAGCTCTTCCCCCCCCCCCGAATTATTAGATGATCTTGCCGCCAGGCAAGGCGAAGTTTTCCAACAGGCTGTTGACGGCACCACCGAACCCACCACCGGACATCCCGCCAACTTCGGCGAACCCATCGTCCTGGCAGCAAGCGAGTTTGCACAACCGGCAGCAACCACAACAGATACGCAAACCCCGGCCACTGCTTCATCAGCCTCCGCGCCAGTTACCACCGCCGCAACCGCTGCAGAAAGCGGCATGTCATGGGGCTGGATATTGGGAGGTGTGGCAGCCATCGGAGGCGTTGCTGCCGCTGCCGGTGGGGGTGGAAAGAAAGACACCGCACCGGCAATCACGACTCATTCACTCTCAGGCGTCGTTGCGGACGGCTACATCAGTGGCGCAAAAATATACGTGGATGCCAACGGCAACGGCTTGGCGGAGGTCAACGAAGACACCGGGCTGGTGACGAATGACAAAGGGTATTTCACCGGACAGATTTCCAACAGCTTGCAGGGAAAAATACTCGCGGTGGGCGGCACAGATGTCAGTACAGGCTTGACCAATACCCTGCTGATGAAAGCACCCGCTGGATCAGCCGTCATCAATCCCCTGACCACCCTGTTGCAAAACGTTCTGGATGCGAATCCGGGCATGAGCCAAGCGCAAGCCGAGACCAAGTTGCTTGGCGGTTTAGGGTTGGCTGGCCAACAAGCCAGTATCGGCTCGATCACCACCTATGATCCGTTCGCCCATGCCAGCACAGACCCCACCGCGATTGCCGTGCAAAAAGCCGCCGCGCAAGTGGTATCCATTGCAGTCACGGCGGTTCGTTCGGGCGCGGTATTGACGACAGACAATTACAACAAAGCACTCAAAGCGATTTCAGACATCGTCACCAACCCCATTGCAGCATCCACCAATTTGAGCGATGCCGCGTTGGTCACCCAGATCGTGACGCAAGCCAATACACTTGGGGTGACTCTAAGCAACATCGCCAGGGTTGCCACCGCCGTGGTTGCAGATACGACACTCATCGGGTCTGCAACCAATGTGGATGAAATAATCACCAGCCAAAAATCGGCAAACATTCCACCACAACTCACTTTGAGTTTGGTCAATGACACCGGCGCTTCCAATTCAGACTCCATAACAAGCAACGCAACCCTGAACACGCTCGGTGTAGAGCCGGGCAATACTGTTCAATACAGCCAGAGCACAGATGGGGGTGCGACATGGGGTGCATGGGCCGCTACGCTGAATGCCGTACAAGGCATCAACCATGTTCAAGTACGGCAACAAGACGCCGTCGGAAATTCATCTCAGGCGGCCACCCTTACTTTCAACTTTGATTCGGTACTGCCCAATACACCGAGCGTTTCCTTGACCACCGACAGTGGATCAAGCGCATCAGATAACCTCACCAACACAGCGGTACTGAACGTAAGCGGAATCGAAGCGCAAGCCACAGTTCAATACAGCATCGACGGTGTGACAGGGTGGACGAACTCTTTCACCCCGGTTGAAGGATTGAACACGGTCTATGTGCGTCAGACTGATGTGGCGGGCAATGTCTCGGCAGCGAGTGCTGCCTACAGTTTCACCTTGGATACCAGTGCCGTTGCGCCCACCGTGTCACTTGTTAATGACAGCGGATCGAGCAACACAGACACAATCACCCACACCGGCACCCTCGCACTCGGAGCAACCGAAGCGGGCGCAGCCATTGAATACAGTACTAACGGCACAGCGTGGACAAGTAGCTTCAACCCAAGCGAAGGCCTCAACACCGTGTATGTTCGTCAAACAGATACGGCGGGAAATGTCTCCATCGCAAGCGCAGCCTATGCCTTTACGTTGGATACGATAGCGGCAACACCTTCGGTCTTTCTCGCCAGTGATACCGGCTCAAGCAACGCCGATAACGTCACCCAGAATGGCGCCCTTACCATCACTGGCGCTGAAGCCAATTCCACCGTGCAATACAGTACCAACGGCTCAACCTGGTCGGGTAGTTTTGCGCCAAGTGAAGGCGGAAACACAGTGTTTGTCCGCCAGATTGACGTGGCCGGGAATGTATCCAGTGCCAGTGCGGCGCACGCCTTCACACTGGATACTGTGATACCCACCTTGGTAATCACCTCCGCCAATCTGACCAACTCAGCCTCGCCCATCGTCACCGGCACAGCGGAAGCGGGTAGTGCGGTTACGGCAATTATTGCCGGAGCAACCTACAGCACCATCGCAACCGGCGGAGTTTGGAGCATCAACACTGCAACTGCCACACCCACCAGCGGCACATTGTCGCTCAACGTCAATGGTACAAACAGCATCACGGCCAGCGCCGTTGATGCGGCGGGCAATACCTCGGCTCCCGTCAGCCAAACATTGACTGTAGATACCTTGCCCCCCAGCGCGCCCGTCGTCGCGTTGACCAGCAACTCATCGGGGATCGGCAGCGGAGTAGCAGGCGATCCATACATCAGCAATATCGGCACGTTGAACATTAGCGGTATTGAGGCCGCCGCCACGCTGGAATACAACGTGTGGGATGTTGTCACCAACACATGGTCGGGCTGGGTCAGCAGCTTCACCCCATCGCAAGGAACACAAGGCGTACAAGTGCGGCAGATTGATATGGCGGGCAATGTCTCTGCCGGTTCCGCAGTGCCTTTTGTATTCACCTGGGATTCGCAAGCGCCGGTAACGCCCACCGTTGCTCTGACCTCGGATACCGGCACCAGCAACACCGACCGTATCACCAGCATCGGCGCCCTCACCCTTTCTGGAATCGAGGCAACAGCCACTGTTGAATACAGCACAAACGGCACAACCTGGAGTACCAGCTTCACACCGCTTACCGGTAGCAACACAGTTTATGTTCGCCAAACCGATCTGGCCGGCAACGTTTCCGCCACCAGCGCAGCCTATTCATTCACGCTCGACACCAGTGCCAATACACCTGCTGTCGCGCTCACCACTGACACGGGTATCAGCGCGACGGACTTGATTTCCAATATCGGCACCTTGAATGTCACCGCCACCGAAACCAATGCGGTCGTGCAATACAGCACAAATGGCGGCACGTCGTGGAGCAATACTTTCAGCGCGATTGAAGGCAACAACACCGTCTTGGTCAACCAAACCGACATTGCGGGAAATGTATCCGCTGCCACCAGCTTCAACTTCATGCTGGATACAGCCACCCCTGCTGCCCCCGGCGTAACACTCACTACCGACAGCGGCAGCAATCCAACCGACAAAATCACCCAAGTTGGCACGCTGAATGTCACCGGCATCGAGGCCAATGCCACCATTGAATACAGTCGAAACGCGGGTGCGTCCTGGACGAGCAACTTCACCGCCGTGGTGGGTGTGAACAATGTGCAAGTGCGGCAAAAAGATGTGGCGGGCAATGTTTCGTCTGTTACGGATTTCAGCTTTACTCTGGACGCTGGCTCCCCCGCTGTGCCGACGGTCAATCTCACCACCGACAGCGGTATCGTCGGAGACAAGATTAGCAACAGCGGAAACCTGACCATAGGCGGTCAAGAAATTGCTGCGCTGGTGGAATACAGCAGCGACGGAATCATCTGGTCGACCAACTTTGTTCCGGTAGCCGGCCAGAACGTTGTCTATGTGCGCCAAACAGACGTGGCCGGCAACGTGTCTGTCGCCAGTGCTGCCTACACCTTCACGCTGGACACCACAATTGCCACACCGACGGTCGCGCTTACGAATGACAGCGGTGCCAACACCACAGACAACCTGACTAACTCTGCCGCACTGACCTTTAGCGCCGCCGCAGCGGATGTCACCCGCACCTTCACTGTGGACGGCGTAACCAGTGCGACCTACATCGCACCGACCGTCGATGGGGCACACACCGTGGTAGTGAACGATGTTGATGCAGCTGGTAACACTGCCACCAGTGCCATGCTCAGTTTCACCCTCAAAACTTCATTGGTTACACCGACGGTTGCCCTGAACAACGACAGTGGCGTAGCCGCTGATGGAATCACCAACGACGCCGCGCTGACCTTTAGCGCCGCCGCATCAGATGTCACCCGCACTTACACCGTCGATGGTGTGTCCAATGCGACCTATCTCGCTCCGACAGTCGATGGCACACACACCGTGGTGGTGAGCGACACCGACACCGCAGGTAACACGACCAACGCTAGTATCACCTTCACCCTCGACACCACATTAGCCACACCGACCGCCGCATTGACCACCGACAGTGGAACTAGTGCAACAGACAAACTGACCAACACCGCCGCACTGACCTTTAGCACAGCCGCAGCAGATGTCATCCGCACCTTCACCGTGGACGGCGTAACTAGTGCGACCTACATCGCACCAACCGTCGATGGGGCACACACTGTGGTGGTGAACGATGTGGATACGGCAGGCAATACAGCCAGCACTAGCTACTCTTTTACGCTGGTCACTACATTAACCACCCCAACCATTGCACTTAGCATCGACAGTGGGGTGAGTGCAACAGACAACCTGACCAACAATGCCGCACTGACCTTTAGCGCAGCCGCAGCCGATGTCACGCGTACTTATAAAGTCGTTGGCGGGGTTGTCTCAACAACCTATGTTGCCCCTTCCTTCAATGGGACACACACGGTCGTCGTGACCGACACCGATTCAGCCGGAAACAGCACTAGCAGCAGCATTACATTCACTTTGGACACAGTGGCGCCCTCTGCACCGGCGTTTTATCTTCAAGACTCGGGATTAAGCAATACTGACAATATTACAAACCAGTTAGCATGGAGTGTTCGCGGGGTTGAGCCAAGTGCGCTGCTTGAATACAGCAACGACGTGAACAATTGGGGGAACGGTGTCAACTTTGTTGAAGGAATCAACAATATCTTTGTGCGTGAACTCGACTTGGCTGGAAACGTATCAGCACCCACCAGTATTTCTTTTGTTTTAGACAGATCAGCCCCTGCGATTCCAACCATCAACACCATTGCCAGTGACGACATCATTGGTATAGGTGAGACAACCAGCACCATTACCGGCACTGCTGAAGCCAATTCCAGTGTCGAAATAACCTTGGGCACCGGCAATGTCAGAACCGTAATCGCCGATGGTGCCGGGTTATGGAGTTACGCGTTGACGTTTGATGACATAACCGCGATAGGTCAGGGCACACAGACCATCAGTGCGACCGCTACCGACGTGGCGGGTAATACAAGTATTGCGGGATCACGCAACGTGACAGTCAACACCACCATAGAACTTTCAGCTATTGCCACCGGCAGTGGCGGTTTCGTGATCAACGGGCAAAGCGCAAACGACTCCAGTGGCTATCCCGTATCCGCCGCCGGCGATGTGAACGGCGACGGGCTGGGTGATTTGATCGTGGGGGCACCTCCCGCAAGCGGCTATGCCGGTAAAAGCTACGTGGTGTACGGCAAAGCCGATGGCACGTCTGTTGATCTTTCGGCCGTTGCCAATGGCACGGGCGGTTTTGCCATCAACGGACAATCAGCAGGGGACGCCAGTGGCATTTCAGTTTCTGCGGCAGGCGACGTGAACGGCGACGGCTTGGCGGATTTGATTGTGGGGGCATATGTTGCAAACGGTTTGGCTGGCAAAAGCTACGTGGTGTATGGCAAGTCCGATGGCACGGCAGTTGATCTGTCTGCCGTGGCCAATGGTCTGGGCGGCTTCGTCATCAATGGGCAGAGTGCAAATGACTACAGTGGATACTCCGTCTCGACCGCCGGCGATGTGAACGGTGACGGACTAGCCGATCTGATCGTGGGAGCTTTCAATAGTTCGCCGGCATCCGGACTTTATGTCGGCCGCAGCTACGTGGTATTTGGCAAAGCCGATGTCGCGGCAGTCGACCTGTCTGCCGTAGCCAATGGAATCGGTGGATTCGTCATCAACGGACAAAACGCGATATACGGCAGCGGTCATTCCGTTTCCGCCGCCGGTGACGTGAACGGCGATGGCTTGGCTGACTTGATCGTGGGGGCATATGGCGGAACCAGCGATGCAGGTAAAAACTATGTGGTGTATGGCAAGGTCAACGGCACGGCAGTAGACCTGTCGGCCGTAGCTAATGGTCTGGGCGGCTTCGTCATCAACGGCCAGTTCGCGGGTGACCAGAGTAGTTGGTCCGTGTCATCCGCCGGCGACGTGAACGGCGACGGTTTTGCGGATCTCATCGTGGGGGCACGGGGCGCAACCAACTTTGCCGGTAAAAGTTATGTGGTGCATGGCAAAGCGAACGGTGCGACCGTGGACTTGAATGCCGTAGCCAATGGTCTGGGTGGCTTTGTCATCAACGGGCAGAATGGTTATGACTACAGCGGATTCTCCGTCTCAACCGCCGGCGATGTGAACGGCGACGGGTTGGCCGATCTGATCGTGGGGGTGTATGGAAGCTCACCGGCGACAGGAGTTTATACAGGGCGCAGCTACGTGGTCTACGGCAAAGCTGATGGCACGGCAGTCGACCTGTCTGCCGTAGCCAATGGAATCGGTGGATTCGTCATAAATGGGCAGAGTGATTATGACCAAAGCGGCTATTCCGTCTCAGCTGCCGGTGATGTGAACGGCGACGGCCTGGCGGACTTGATCGTGGGGGCACCTACGAGTTCCCCGACATCCGGACTTTATGCCGGCAGTAGTTACGTCATTTTCGGATCAACCACAGGGGCTTTCGCGCAAACGGCGGTCGATCTACTTGGCACCTCGGCAGCCGACACGCTCACCGGCAGTGTCATTGCCGAAACCTTGGTGGGCGGTGCGGGGAACGACACCTTGATCGGCAACGGTGGTGCCGATGTGTTGTACGGTGGTGCGGGTGACGATGTCATCAAGCTCAATGCTGACAATATGACGCAACTTTCTGCCAACTTTGTCACCGGAAACTACGCACGGGTCGATGGTGGAACCGGTCTCGATACCATCGCGCTCGACGGGACAGGATTGAACCTTGATCTCAGCCCAATCGCCAACCAAGGTCAAAGCGCCGATGGCAGCCATTCACGCATCAGCTCCATCGAAAAAATCGACCTTACTGGATCAGGCAATAACACAGTGAAACTCTCACTGGCCGATGTGCTCGACATGAGCGGCATGAACCAGTTCAACAACGCCACCGGTTGGTTAGATGGAACTTACAACTTGGCCGATGGCGTAACTACCACCGAAGCCAAGCATCAAGTTGTCGTTACCGGTGATGCGGGTGATGCTTTGTTCGTCACCCTTGGGAACTGGGTCAATGTTGGAACGGTGAGCAATGCTGGTCAAACCTATAACGTTTTAAATAGTGGCATTAGCGCAGCACAGATGTTGGTCAATCAACAGGTTTTGGTGGTGGAGGAAGCCTTGGCACCGCCGATGCTCTCTTTAAGCAACGACACAGGAACAAGCAATTCCGACCTAATCACCAGCAAAGGAACACTTGCTGTCAAAGGGTTGGCACTCGGCGCAACAGTGGAATACAGCATCAACGGCATCACTTGGGCGGCCAGTTTTACCCCAGTGGAAGGTTTGAATACTGTTTATGCGCGCCAGACCGACTTTGTCGGAAATGTGTCTGCCAGCAGTGCAGCGTTGACATTCACCCTTGACACAACCCCCGGGGTCATTTCACTAATGGCCGGAGGCGATAACAAGATCGAGCGTTCGGAAATTACCACGGACTGTGTGTTGACGGTTGTACCGGTTGACGCAGGTGAAACGGTAACGAGTGTGTTGATGTTGACCGGTGTTGGGAAAGGGCCGGGAATCCCACCCACCTTACAAATCGCTCCTACTCATACCACGGGGAATAACTGGTCATTCGATGCAACCCAGTTTGCCGACGGCACTCTACAAATGGAGGTGACTTCAATCGATGCGGCAGGTAATACATTCACTCGGTTGACCGACCCTATCCGACTTAGCTCAACCATCGTTTATGCGGGCGCGGATGCCATGATCAATGCCGCCGAAGCTTTGACCAGTACCTCACTCCATCTTTCTACGTTGCCTGGAGAAAATGTAACGGATGTCACCGTAAGTGGTGCGGACTGGTATGGGGCCTACCAAACGATTACTGCAACGCTGGGTGCAGGTGGCGCCACGTTTGACGCCTCACGTTTCAAAGATGGGCCATTGGAAGTCGCGGTTACCATCGACCTGATTGGTACTACTTTAAATGCAATTGAGTTGGATACCACTGCCCCTGTTGGGGCATCGAGTCCTTATTGTGTTGCCAATTATTCAAAAAATATTTCAAGACCTTACGCCACAAACAACACTCAAATCGCTCTAACCGTTGACGCCATGTCCATTGAGACTGGTACTTTGACCGGGACATCCAAAACAGGGGAGATTAAAACCGTTCCTATTTCGATTGGGGGTGGGTTGTATGTCGGTTATTTCAATATCGATACCACCCTCTTTACTGATGGGATATTAACGATCGATACCGTCCAAACCGATGTGGCAGGCAATCGTACGTTTGCGAGTAACACCCTCAATCTCGACACCCAGTTAGTAAATTCCAACCATGACAAGTTTGTGAATATTTCTGAAAATACCGCAACCAGTTGGCTGAGTGCGTATTCGCCAAATGCCGAAACGATCAATAAAGTTACCGTCAGTGGTATGAATACGGCAGGTACATTAAACATCAGCCAAATTGCCACGAGTGGTGGTGCTAACTATTATGGCTATGACGCTACTGCTTTTGCCGACGGTAACTTGAGTGTGGTCGTGCAAACCAAAAGCATTGCTAATGTTTTGACTAATCAAACTGCCGTGACTTTGATCAAAGATACTGTGATTGGGACGGGGTCATTGAGCCTGCTTTCCGGCACTGATACGATCATCAGCGCAACCGATGCAAGCAGGGCTTCTGTGCTGACAGTTATTACCGGCGTCGAAGAATTCGGATCCATCAATTGGATAGCAGGACTTAATACAACACGAACCCAAACAATATCCATTACACCGACCCACGTCTCAGGAAACAACTGGGTATTTGATTCTACCCAGTTTGCCGATGGCATACTCACTACCTATATAGCCACAACTGATTTGGCGGGAAACACAGCTGGTGGTACGTATTCGTTAATTTTGAGCAAGAATGTGCTAACACTTCGAGAGATCACTCAAGGAACGGGCGGTTTTGTCATTAACGGCCAGAGTGCGTGGGACTACAGCGGCCATTCCGTTTCCGCCGCCGGGGATTTGAACGGCGACGGCCTAGCCGATGTGATCGTGGGAGCAAACGCCGCAACCGGCGGGGCAGGAAAAAGCTACGTGGTGTACGGCAAAGCCGATGGGCTTGCTGTGGATCTCAATGCAGTGGCGGCAGGCAGTGGTGGCTTCGTCATCAACGGGCAATCAGCAGGGGATCTCAGTGGCAATTCAGTTTCTGCAGCAGGAGACGTGAACGGCGACGGACTGGCCGATCTGATTGTGGGGGCATACGGTGCAACGGGCGGAGCCGGCAAAAGCTATGTGGTGTATGGCAAAGTCGATGGACTTGCTGTGGATCTCAATGCCGTGGCGGCCGGCAGTGGCGGCTTCGTCATCAACGGCCAAGTTGCAGGTGACGTAAGTGGCTATTCCGTTTCCGCTGCTAGCGACGTGAACGGCGACGGGTTGGCTGATGTGATCGTGGGGGCATACGCCGCAACCGGCTATGCCGGTAAAAGCTATGTGGTGTACGGCAAAGCCGACACGATGGCCGTGGACTTGAATGCCGTGGCAACGGGTGTTGGCGGCTTCGTCATCAATGGACAAAACGCGTTCGACCAAAGTAGCCAATTAGTTTCCGCCGCCGGGGACGTTAACGGTGACGGGCTGGCGGATTTGATCGTGGGAGCACTTGTTGCACCCAGTTATGCCGGTTGCAGCTATGTGGTGTATGGAAAAGTCGATGGTACGGCAGTGGATTTGAATGCTGTGGCAACCGGCAGTGGTGGTTTCGTCATTAACGGACAAAGTGCGTGGGACTACAGCGGCTATTCCGTCTCCGCTGTCGGCGATGTGAATGGCGACGGCATGGCCGATCTGATTGTGGGGGCATACGGTGCAACGGGCGGAGCCGGCAAAAGCTACGTGGTGTTTGGCAAGGTCGATGGGCTTGCAGTGGATCTCAATGTCGTGGCGACAGGCAGTGGTGGCTTCGTTATCAACGGGCAGGGTGCATTGAACTACAGCGGCTCTTCCGTGTCCGCCGCCGGGGATGTGAACGGAGACGGTTTGGCCGACATGATCGTGGGGGCATCTAATGGCTACAGTGGTGCTGGAGCCAGTTATGTGGTGTTCGGCAAGGCCGACGGGCAGGCAGTAAATCTGAATGCCGTGGAACTGGGCACGGGTGGCTTTGCCGCCATCAACGGTGATCCAAGCTTCTCATCCTTTTCTGCCGCCGGGGACGTGAACGGCGACGGATTGGCTGACCTGATTGTGGGGGTGGAAAACGTAACTGGCGCAGCAGGCAAAAGCTACGTCATCTTTGGAAACACCACAGGTGTCTTTGCGCAAACGGCTGTAGATCAACTCGGCACCTCGGCTGCGGATACGCTCACTGGTTCGACTGTCGCTGAAACATTGGTGGGAGGTACCGGTAACGACAGCCTCCTCGGCAACGGCGGTGCCGACGTGTTGTACGGTGGCGCGGGCGACGACGTTATCACCCTCAATGCCGACAACATCGCGCAACTCTCCGCCAACTTTGTGGCAGGCAATTACGCACGGGTGGATGGCGGCAGCGGCATTGATACGCTGTCACTTTCCGGCAGTGGCGTTACGCTGGATTTAACACTCATTGCCAACCAAGGCCAAAGTGCCGATGGCAGCCATTCACGCATCAGCTCTATCGAAAAGATCGACCTCACTGGCAACGGCAACAACACCGTGAAATTCTCGCTGGCTGATGTACTCGACATGAGCGGCATGAACCAATTCAACAACGCCACCGGTTGGGTCGATGGCACTTACAATCTGGCCGATGGCATCACCGCAAACGAAGCGCGGCATCAAGTTATTCTCACCGGTGATGCGGGAGATGTGGTGAATTTGTCGGGTGGGGTGAATTGGACAAATGCGGGAACTGTGACCAATGGTGTCCAAACCTTCGATGTCTATAACCACAACACCTCGGCCGGGCAGCTGCTGGTGGATCAGTTGTTAGCGTATAGCGCGGTGGTTTGATTAGGCTAGAATGCGCACCACGGTTGTGTTTTGAACGAGGAGTAAAAATGATTGCACTTGAAATGGAAGCGTCTATTGTTAATCACCGCATTAACGTGGTGAGCGATTTGCTGCCCGCCAGCGCAAAGCATGCCAAGGTGATCGTGATGTATGAAGAATCCAGTGTGGGAGAAGATACTTCTCCAGATGTATTAGTTTTGGCGCGAGCAGCGCAGGCGAGTTTTCCAAAACAAAACAATCTCGCATTGCAGGATGATTTGAGGGCGATGCGTGGAGAGTGGGAGCGCAAGCTGTGACGGTTTGGTTGCTCGATAGCAATGTTGTTATGGGTTATCTCAATCAGGATTCAACGCCGGGCTTTATTGGCAAATTTGAGCAGGCACTGCTTGAAGGCGCGGCGGTTTCTGTGATTACGACCATTGAGGTGCTGGGGTGGCGTGGCCATGATGAAAATAGCCGTGCAAATGCAAAAAATTTACTGGGATGCATAGTAGAAATATCTCTTGCCGCGCCTATCGTTCAGCAGACAATTTCGCTTCGTTCCAATTATTCGATCAAATTACCCGATGCTGTTATTGCTGCCTCTGCATTGAATCATGACTTGAAATTGATGACTCGTAATCAAGCTGATTTCAAGAGCATCGTTGGGTTAATTGTCGTCAATCCGTTTGAATAGGCAGGAGAACAGCGGACAATAATGCTGCCGGATGGGCAGACGGCAGCTACAACCTTGCTGATAGTGTCACCACTACCAAATCCCCCACCAAGTTATCGTTACCGGTAATGCGGGCGATGCTCTGCAATTGTCGGGCGGTGCGAATTGGGCGAATGCAGGAACCGTTACCAACGGCGGCCATACTTACGATGTGTACAACCACAACACCTCGGCCGGGCAGTTGCTGGTGGATCAGTTGTTGAGTTTCAGCGCGGTGTGATGGACTTGCGCTCAGCCTCTGATCAAACAACTGGAGTGGCAATCTGTATTGCGCCGAATGTTTTGGTGCAATGCGCATTGCTTATTGCACCCGCCATTAACTTTTGGAATGGCGAAACACTAAAGCTGTCGGGTTCGAAGGGTTCTCTTCAAGCTATTGCCCAACCCAGTTTTCCAGTCGCAATCCTGGAACACGTTCAAATTCCGCCACATTGTTGGTGACCAATATGAGTTTGTTGGCGAGAGCATGTGAGGCGATCCACAGGTCATTGTTGCCTATGGGTTTGCCACCGGCTTGCAGGTGCTGGCGAATCTTCCCGTAGTGTTTGGAAGCAGTTTCATCCAAAGGCAATACAGGGATAAGCGAGACCAGTTGTTCCAGAATGTGCCGCGTTTCTTTGGGCTTTGAACTTTTCTCCGCACCAAAACATAACTCGCCGTAGGTGATGGCGGACATCGCAACTTTGCCAGGGGGCAGCTTGGAAAAACGCGCCAGCACTTCGACGGGGCGATGGTTCTTGATGTAGATGCAGATGTTGGTGTCTAGCAGGTAACGTGGCATGGCTTACAACCCCGCGCGCTCTTGCGGCAGATCATCGCTACACTCTGCCATAAAATCCGCAGGCAGTGAACTCAGCAAGTGAAATGCTTGTGCCAGTGAGGTGGCTTTTTTGCGCAAGACCAACTCGTCGTCACGGCGGAATATCTCAACCTCGTCGGTATCGAACTGGAACTCCACCGGGATTCTTACCGCTTGCGAATTGCCACTTTTGAATACTTTTGCTGTGCGCATGATCGCCCCCCTTTATGTGTTGACGGGTAGTATATACACGGACGGAATTTATGCAAACCCGAATCGAGCCTGATTTGCGGAAGATGCCGCCGCCCCTTTATTTGCCGTTAAGGTGAGTGGGTAAGTTTCCCGCAATTTGCTCTGCCCGATGTTGGTGTCTTGCGGCCTTTAGGAATATGATGCGGCCAGCAAGAAGTTGTCGTACCAATGTTGCTAAACCACCTAGGGAGGGAAACATGAGAAAAGTAAGTGTTTTGTGTTGTGCCTTGTTGTTCAGTTTCGTTACATCCGCCTCAGCCGACCCCATCGTCATCAAATTCAGCCACGTTGTTGCCAACAGTACGCCCAAGGGCAAAGCGTCGGAATTTTTTGCCAAGCGTGCCGCAGAGCTCACCAAGGACAAGGTCAAGGTCGAGGTCTATCCCAACAGTTCTTTGTACAAGGACAAAGAGGAGATGGAAGCGTTGCAGATCGGTGCAGTGCAGATGTTGGCGCCTTCGCTTTCGAAATTCGGCCCGCTTGGCGTGAAGGAATTCGAAGCCTTTGACTTCCCTTTTATTTTTGACGATACCGCAGACCTGCACAAGATTACCCAAGGTTCCATCGGCGCGTCACTTTTGGCCAAGCTGGAACCCAAAGGCATCAAGGGGCTGGCGTTCTGGGACAACGGCTTCAAGTCTTTCTCGGCCAATTCCCCCATCAAGACACCCGCCGACCTGAAGGGTAAAAAGATGCGTATACAGTCTTCCAAGGTACTTGAAGATACGGTTCGTGTGGTGGGTGGATTGCCGCAAGTGATGGCGTTTTCCGAGGTGTATCAGGCGTTGTCAACCGGGGTGGTGGACGGTGCGGATAATCCGATCTCCAATTTCTACACGCAAAAGATGCACGAAGTGCAAAAACATTTGAATGTGACCAACCACAGTTATCTTGGCTATGCGGTGATCGTCAACAAGAAGTTCTGGGACGAGTTGCCGGCGGATGTTCGCGGACAACTTGAGCAGGCCATGAAAGAAGCCACGGTCTATGCCAACAAGATCGCGCAGGAAGAAAACGATATGTCTCTTGAAGCGGTGAAGAAGAGTGGCAAGACCGAGATCTTTACACCGAGCAAAGAAGAGCGTATGGCCTTCAAGAAAGCCATGGCGCCGGTTCACATCAACATGGCTGACCGCGTCGGTAAAGATTTGTTGCAGTCGATCTACAAAGAAACAGGCTTTGATCCAACCAAGTTGTAATTCTTGATCCGCCGGCGCGCAATGCGTCGGCGGCACTCGCTGAGTTTCGCCCGGTAAGCTGGTAATAAAAACAGGGGGGTACCGTTCGTGAAATATCTCGATCATCTTGAGGAGTGGTTCATCACTGTCCTCATGGCAGGCGCAACGCTGATTATTTTTGCTGCCGTTGTGCATCGATATGCGGCCAGCAATAGCGGCAGCATTCCCGTTTTACAAGATTGGCTACTGACCCTGAACTTCACCTGGGCGCAGGAACTCACCATCATCATGTTCGTGTGGATGGCCAAATTCGGTGCCGCTTACGGTGTGCGCACCGGCATCCACGTCGGCGTCGATGTGCTGATCAATCGGCTCGAAGAGAAGATGCGTGCCAAGTTCATTGTCTTCGGTCTGCTTTCCGGAGCGCTGTTTACCGGTGTGGTGGGTGTGCTAGGTGGATATTTTGTGTGGGAGAACGGCGCACATCACGCTTTTCTGAGTCTGGTTGGCAGTCCCCTTGGAGATATTCCCGAAGGTCCGACCACGCCTGATCTGGAGTGGCCAACCTGGATGGTCTACTCGGCGATCCCGTTGGGTACCAGTCTGATGTGTTTTCGATTCCTGCAAGTGCTGGTCGGTTTCCTTAAAACCGGGGACTTGCCGCACCATGACCACGGCCACGTTGAGGGCCTTGATGATGAAAAACAACCGGATGAAATCGTCGCGTATTCCATGGACGACAACCTGCATCCGCGAGACCTTGAGCATCCCGGGGATGGCGGGAAGCGCCCTTCCGAGGACAAGGGAGGCAAACCACAATGAACGCCTCCATTATTTTTATGCTGTTGTTGGCTTTGATGCTGACCGGGATGCCGATCTCAATCTCGCTTGGCCTCACCGTGCTCAGTTTTCTGTTCATGTTCACGCAGGTGCCGATTGAATCGGTGGCGCTTAAATTGTTCACCGGTATCGAGAAGTTCGAGATCATGGCCATCCCGTTCTTCATTCTTGCCGGCAACTTCCTGACCCATGGCGGGGTGGCGAAACGCATGATCCGCTTTGCCTCGGCGATGGTGGGGCATCTGTATGGCGGCCTCGGCCTTTCGGGGGTCCTCGCCTGTGCCTTGTTTGCCGCCATTTCCGGTTCGTCACCGGCGACCGTGGTGGCCATCGGTTCGATCCTGCTGCCGGCCATGGTCAAGGCGGGTTTCCCCAAGAAATTCGGTGCCGGCATCATCACCACTTCGGGTGCTCTCGGCATTTTGATTCCGCCGTCGATTGTCATGGTGATGTATTCGGTAGCGACCAATACCTCGGTCGGCGCTTTGTTCATGGCCGGTATTGTGCCCGGCATCGCTTTGGCGTTGGTGTTGGGCGGGGTGACGTATTATCGGGCACGGAAATTCGACTATCCACGCTTGCCCAAGGCCAGTTGGGTTGAACGTCTGAAGACGTTCCGCGAATCGGTGTGGGGCTTGCTGCTGATCATAATCGTGATGGGCGGTATCTATACCGGTCTGTTCACACCCACTGAAGCGGCCGCGATGAGTGCGGTGTATGCGTTCTTCATTGCCGTGTTTGTGTATAAGGATCTGAGTTTCAAGGACGTTCCCCGAGTGTTGCTCAATTCGGCCAACATGTCGGCGATGCTGTTGTACATCATCACCAACGCCATGTTGTTCTCGTTCATCTTAACCAACGAGAACATCCCGCAGGCACTGGCCAACTGGATGTTGGGGAATGGCCTGGGCGTGATCACCTTTCTGCTGGCCTGCAACATTCTGTTGCTGCTTGCAGGCAACTTCATGGAGCCTTCTTCCATCGTGCTGATCTTTGCCCCCATTTTGTTCCCCGTGGCGATGAAACTGGGCATCGATCCGGTACATTTCGGCATCATCATGGTGGTGAATATGGAAGTCGGCATGTGCCATCCGCCGGTTGGATTAAACCTCTATGTCGCTTCGGGAATTACCAAGATGGGCATCACCGAACTGACCATCGCGGTCTGGCCGTGGTTACTTTCCATGCTGGGCTTTCTGATGCTGGTCACGTATTGGCCGACCTTATCACTGTGGTTGCCGCGTACGTTGGGAATGCTTTAGCCGCTCGTTTTGTCCTGCTGCATCAATAAGCCGACGGCGGTATTTCGCAATTGGCCGTCCTGTCACAGGGCGGCCAAACCCTGCTAGAATCGCGCCCTCAGAATTTCCTGAATCACCTTAACCCTTTGGAGAGAAGCATGGCTGTTGAACGTACCCTTTCAATCATCAAACCCGACGCAGTGGCAAAAAATGTCATCGGTCAGATTTATTCCCGTTTCGAAAATGCCGGACTGAAGATTATCGCCGCGCAGATGCGCCACCTGTCGCGCAACGAAGCTGAAGGTTTTTATGCCGTGCATCGCGCCCGTCCTTTCTTTAACGACCTGGTCAACTTCATGATCTCCGGGCCGGTGATTATCCAAGTGTTGGAAGGCGAAAATGCCGTGCTGAAACACCGCGATCTGATGGGTGCAACCGACCCCAAGAAGGCCGACAAAGGTACCATCCGTGCTGACTTTGCCGACAGCATCGACGCCAACGCGGTACACGGTTCGGATTCAACCGAAAACGCGGCAATCGAAATCGGTTATTTCTTTGCCACGCAGAATATCCATTTACGTTAATGCCAACCAACCTCCTCGATTTTGATGTCACGCAGTTAACTGCATGGTTTGCGGAACAGGGCGAAAAGCCTTTCCGCGCCAAGCAGGTATTACGCTGGATCTACAAAAACGGGGAGTCCGATTTTGATGCGATGAGTGACCTCGCGATTTCCCTGCGGGAAAAGTTGAAGCAAGTCGCCTGCATCCAAACTCCCGAAGTGGTACGCGAAGAAACCGCCTCCGACGGCACGCGCAAGTGGCTGTTGAATGTGGGGACGGGCAACGCGGTGGAAACCGTGTACATCCCGGAAGAAGACCGGGGGACATTGTGCGTTTCGACGCAAGCCGGATGTGCATTGGATTGCTCGTTCTGCTCCACGGGCAAGCAGGGTTTTAACCGCAACCTTTCGACTGCCGAGATCATCGGTCAGGTTTGGTGGGCAAACCACGAACTCGGAAAAAACGCGGCGGGAAACTGGCACATCACCAATGTGGTACTGATGGGCATGGGCGAGCCGCTATTGAATTTCGAGAATACGGTGAGCGCGCTAAATTTGATGCTGGATGACAACGCCTACGGTTTGTCGCGCCGTCGCGTGACGGTCTCCACTTCGGGTGTGGTTCCGGCAATGGACCGCTTGCGCGACGAATGCCCGGTAGCGTTGGCGATTTCGCTGCATGCCCCCAGTGATGCCCTGCGCAACGTGTTGGTGCCGATCAACCAGAAATATCCGTTGCCTGAATTGATGGCTGCCTGCCAACGATATCTGGTTAAAGCACCGCGCGATTTTGTTACCTTCGAATATGTGATGCTGGCCGGCGTGAACGACAGCGTTAAGCAGGCACGGGAGCTGATCGAGTTGGTGCGGGACGTTCCGTGCAAGTTCAATCTCATCCCGTTCAATCCGTTTCCCCAGGCGCCGTATCAGCGTTCCGACATGGAAACCGTCAAACATTTTCGCGATGTGCTGATGCAGGCCAACATCGTGACCACTATCCGCAAAGTGCGCGGTGATGATATCGCGGCGGCGTGCGGACAATTGGCAGGACAGATACAGGACAAGACGAAAAGAACGATTCAGCGTCACGCCGGGGTGGCCAGATGAGATTCTGCACGTTGTGTCTGTTGTTGCTTGTAACCGCCTTGGCCGGTTGTGCCTCGTCGCGCGAGCCGGATGAGCGCGCGCGCAACATCGCAAAGATCCACACTGAATTGGCCGGTTCGTATTTTGAGCGCCAACAATACGCCATCGCACTCCAGGAGTTGGGTGTGGCGTTGCAAGCCGATGCCAAGTTCGCCCCCGCTTACAACGTGCGCGGTTTGGTGCGCATGGCCTTGCGCGAAGACGAACAGGCCGAAGCGGATTTCAAGACCAGTTTGAAGCTGGAGCCAGGCAACTCCGAGACGCGCAATAACTATGGTTGGTTCTTGTGCCAGCGCGGGCGCCTGAAAGAGTCGGTTCCCCAATTCCTGGAAGCCTTGAAGCACCCCTTGTATGCCACCCCGCAGGTTGCCTATGCGAATGCCGGAGTTTGCTCGCGCAAAGCCGGTGATTTGCAAGCGGCGGAAAGTTATCTGCAGCGTGCTTTAGTGTTGCAACCGGGTATGCCCGAAGCGTTGTACGGTTTGGCTGAGGTGGGATTCGCCCAGGCGGATTTTGCTTCTGCAAAATCATTTCTCTTGCGCTTCCAACAATCGAATCAGGATATGAACGCCGAACAGTTATGGTTGGCGGTGCGTATCGAGCGCAAGTTGCATGATCGAAATTCAGAGGCGAGTTATGCCGTGCAGTTGAACAAGCGTTATCCGGATTCGCGCGAAGCGCAACTTTTATCGGCAGGGCAATGATGGAGAACACACCCGACATTCAGAATGGCGATTCCACTGTGACGGAAAAAAGTATCGGTGCCACCTTGCGCGCGGCCCGCGAGTCACAGGGACTTACGGTGTCCGATGTGGCGGAACGGATCAAGTTCAGTGTCCGTCAAGTTGAAGCACTGGAAGCAGATGATGAGTCGCACTTGCCGCAGGGCACTTTCTTGCGCGGGTTTATTCGCAGCTACGCACGTTACCTGCATCTGGATGAGGCGATGTTGTTAAATCCCATTCCAACGCAGCCTGTTGCTGTTCCATTGGTTGAGGCCGAGCAGGTGGAAAGTGTCGCCTTCCGTACTGCGGGGACTTCGGGGCGCAAGAGCGCCTACCTGTTTGGAGGCGCGTTCTTGATCGCGATTCTTCTGGCAGTTTTCTTATGGAGCCAGCGCGAAGCGACCCCTGTCGAGAGGACTGTGATTGAAGAGGTGAAGCTTCCGGATTTACAGGTTTCTTCCATGCCTGTTGTTGCATCATCCGTAGCAGTTACGGCAATAGCGGTTGAACCCTTGACAGCTGCCGTGGCGAAAGAGAATCGTCCTGTCGAACACAGTCTCCCGCTTGAGAAAGTCAAGGCGGCGGAACCTGCCAAGCCGGTGGCTAACAGCGCGTTGCCAACAGTGGCAGGCAAACCGGTTGCACCGGTAAAAAGTGTCGAACCCGTGGCGCCACCCGCCCCAGTGGTCAAAGCAAAACTGGTCGAGCCGCCCAAGGTTGTAGTGCCTCCTGTTGTTCCGCCCGTGACAGTCAAACCGGTCTTGCCCGTGAAAGTCTTGCCACCGGCAGTGGTGGCAGCTGTTCCACCCGTCAAACCGAAAGTCAGTACGCCGACAACCGCGCCAGCAGTGAGCGTCCCGCCGCCAGTATCGAATATTTCCGACGCAGAACTAACACGCTTGAAAAAGCGCCCGATCCATATCGTGTTCACAGAAGGCACATGGATGGAGATCAAAGACAAAAATGGCGAGTTGCTGTTGTCGCGCATGAATGATGCGGGCAGCGAGAAATGGATAGGCGGCGGGCAGCGCACACCGTATCAAGTCACTATCGGCAAAGCCAAGGCTGTGCGCCTGTATTACCGGGGGCGCGAAGTCGATCTTTCAAAATACAGTCAAACCGGACTTGTGCATCTGGTGTTGGAGTAAGGCATGAGTCATGTGAATATCAATCGGCGCAAGACGCAGGCAGTCAGGGTTGGCGACATTCTCATCGGGGGGAATGCCCCCATCGTTATCCAGTCCATGACCAATACCGACACGGCCGATGCGGTTGGCACGACGCAGCAAGTGTTCGATCTGGCCCGGGCGGGTTCTGAGTTGGTGCGCATCACCGTCAACACCTCCGAGGCGGCTGGACAAGTGGCGACGATTCGCAAGAGGCTGGATGACTTGGGTTGTGATGTACCGCTGATTGGTGATTTTCATTATAACGGTCACCGTCTGCTCACCGAATTCCCCGACTGCGCGCAGGCGCTGGCCAAATACCGCATCAATCCCGGCAATGTGGGCAAAAATCGCAAGGGTGAAGACCAGTTTGCCATGATGATCGCCGTCGCCAAGGAGTTCGACAAGCCGGTGCGTATCGGCGTCAACTGGGGCAGTCTGGATCAGGATCTGGTTGTGCGTCTGATGGACGAGAACGCAAAATTGGCGCAACCGAAAGAGGCCAGCGAAGTGACCCGCGAAGCACTCATCGTTTCCGCCTTGCAGAGCGCGCAACGTGCCGAAGAGTTGGGTTTGCCCGGCGACCGCATCGTGCTGTCCTGCAAAGTGAGTGCGGTGCAGGATCTGATCGCGGTGTATACCGAGTTGTCCCAACGCAGCGACTATCCGTTGCATCTGGGGCTGACCGAAGCGGGAATGGGTTCGAAAGGAATCGTCGCTTCGACGGCTGCTTTGTCGGTGCTTTTGCAACGCGGCATCGGCGACACCATCCGGATTTCGTTGACGCCCGAGCCGAACGGCGACCGTACCCAGGAGGTGTTGGTGGGGCAGGAGATATTGCAGACCATGGGCTTGCGTTCCTTCGCGCCGATGGTGACCGCGTGTCCCGGCTGCGGTCGCACCACCAGCACGGTGTTTCAGGAACTGGCGCAGGACATCCAACGCTATTTGCGCGCGCAGATGCCGACATGGCGCGAACATTATGTGGGTGTTGAAGAAATGGACGTCGCCGTGATGGGTTGCATCGTCAACGGACCCGGTGAAAGCAAGTTGGCTAACATCGGCATCAGCTTGCCGGGTACCGGCGAAAGCCCCGCCGCACCGGTGTACGTGGATGGCGAGAAGACCGTCACCTTGCGCGGCGAACACATCGCGCAGGAGTTCCAGCAAATCGTGGACGACTATGTGAAACAAAAATATGCCCCGCGTGCGCCGGACGATAAACCCAAGCGCCGCATCTCTATCCAACCTGTTTAAGTTCCAGAATGAGTGAATCGACAATCCAAGCCGTACGCGGCATGAATGACATTTTGCCGGATGAGGCGGAACTGTGGCTGTGGTTCGAGGATACGGTGCGTGAATGGCTGAATAGTTATGGCTACCGCAATATCCGTATGCCTCTGGTAGAGCCGACCTCACTGTTCAAGCGCGCCATCGGCGAAGTCACCGATATCGTCGAAAAGGAGATGTACAGCTTCGAAGATAGTTTGAACGGGGATCAACTGACGCTGCGTCCGGAAGGCACGGCCTCGTGTGTTCGCGCGGTGTTGCAGCACAATCTGCTGTATAACGCGCCGCAGCGTTTGTATTACAGCGGGCAAATGTTCCGCCACGAGCGTCCGCAAAAAGGCCGTTATCGCCAGTTCCATCAGGTTGGCGTCGAGGCTTTGGGTTTTGCCGGGCCTGACATTGATGCCGAGCAGATCATCATGTGCGCGCGCTTGTGGAAGAAGTTGGGTATCCGCGATGTGGTCTTGCAGTTGAACACGTTGGGTGATCTCGCCGCGCGCCAGTCTCACCGCGAAAAGCTCATCGCGTATTTCGAGCAGCACAAGGAATTGCTGGATGGTGAAGCGCAACGCCGTTTGTATAGCAATCCGCTGCGTATTCTTGATACCAAGAATACGGCGATGCAAGAGCTGGTGAGCGCGGCACCGAAGTTGATGGACGAATTGGAAGAAGATGCACTGAAACATTTCGAGGCAGTGCAGGCGATTTTAAAATCGCACGACATTGCCTTCGAAATCAATCCGCGATTGGTGCGCGGGTTAGATTATTACAACCGTACCGTGTTCGAGTGGGTGACGACACGATTGGGCGCGCAGGGTACCATCTGCGCCGGTGGCCGTTACGACGGGTTGATAGCCCAGATCGGCGGCAAAGCCTCACCGGCGTGCGGTTTTGCGATGGGCGTGGAACGCCTGTTGGCGTTGTTGCAGGAGGATGGCAAGCAGTATCCGTCTACTGCACTGGATGTGTATGTGGTGCATCAGGGAGAACAGGCGAAGTCACTCGCCTGGCAAGTGGCGGAAAGTTTGCGCGACGGCGGTATTAGCGTATTGCTGCACTGTGGCGGCGGCAGCTTCAAGTCGCAGATGAAAAAGGCGGATGCAAGTGCCGCGCGATGTGCGCTGATCATCGGGGATGACGAGGCTGCGGCGAACGAAGTCACGCTCAAGCTTTTGCGCGGCGGGGGAGAGCAACAAAGAGTGGGATTATTGGATTTGCAACAAAGAATTCGTGAATTGATCAAGTGAGGAAATGAAAATGTCAGAATTGGATTTGCAGGAACAGGAACAGGTGGATGCGCTTAAGGCGTGGTGGAATGACAACGGCAAATGGGTGATTGGTGTGCTGGTGGCCGGTTTGCTCGCGTTTGCCGGGAATCAATATTGGAAGAATCATCAGGCGAATCAAGCCGAGGAAGCTGCCAAGCTTTATTCGGAGGTGATGCGGCAGACCGCCAGCAATGACGCCAAACGCATCGGTGATGCGGCGGATGCGCTGGCCAGTCGTTATGGAAGTAGCGCTTATGCGCCGCGAGCGCAGTTGTTGGCGGCACAAGCCAGTTTGCAGTCCCGGGATATTCCCCGTGCCAAGGTGCAATTGACTTGGGTGATCGAGCATGCCGCAGAAAGTGCTTTGCAAGATACCGCACGATTGAAATTGGCCAGTGTGATGTTGGATGAGCAGAAATATGACGAGGCACTCAAACAAATTGAGAGCGCACATCCTGAATCATTTACCGGTTTGTACGCCGATCTGAAAGGCGATGTGTTGAGCGCGATGGGCAAGCTGTCCGACGCGCGCGTGGCGTATCAATTGGCGCTGGATAAGACCGATACGAAGAGTACCTACCGTAATCTGATCCAGTTGAAACTGGACGGTCTGGGCGCGGCAAAATGATCAGCAGAAGTTGGCGTGTTGTTTTTCTGGCGGCAACGTTGGCTGCCTGCAGCAGTGACAAGGCGGGTATCGAACCGACCAAGCTGGTCGAATTCAAGCAACTTGCGAACATCGAGATTCGCTGGCAACAACGCCTGGGCGACGCCGGGATCAATGTGCTGACGCCGGCAGTGACACGCGAAGGTGTATTCGCGGCGAGTGCAAAATCCGTATTCCGTTTTGATCGAAACAGTGGCAAACAAGTCTGGAGCATCACGCCAGGCTTTACCCTCTCGGGCGGTGTCGGGGCGGGTGAGGGGCTGGTGCTGGTGGGCAGCGACAAAGGTGAGCTGGCTGCCTATGAGGAAGAGGCGGGCAAGTTGCGCTGGAAGGTGAAAGTTTCCAGTGAAGTATTGAGTGCGCCGAAGATCGCCGATGGCATCGTGGTAGTGCGTACCGGCAACGGACGTATCGCGGGATTGAATGCTCAAGACGGCAAGCGGTTGTGGTTGTACGAGCGTTCCACACCGACCTTGATCGTGCGTAACCACGCCGGTGTAGTGATTCGCAATGGCATGGTGTATGCCGGATTCGCGGCGGGTAAGGTGGCGGCGATCGGGCTGACCAAAGGGGTGGTCATCTGGGAATCGGCGGTATCGAATCCGCGTGGCAATACCGAACTGGAACGTATCAGCGACATCACCAGCCTGCCTGCCGTGGATGACACGCAAGTATGTGCCGTGGCTTTTCAGGGGCGCGTTGCCTGTTTTGATGCAGTGCAGGGCGGCACCTTGTGGACGCGCGATCTTTCGAGTGACAAAGGTTTAGCCTTGTTCGGCAATGCGCTGTATCTGACCGATAGCGACAGCAATTTGTTGGCTTTGGATAGGAGCACCGGCAGTTCGTTGTGGAAGAACGATCAGTTGTCGCACCGCAATGCGAGTGCAGTTTATCCATTGGATGACCGACTGCTTCTGGGGGATTTCGAGGGTTACCTGCATGTCCTGAAGCAGGATGACGGCAGCTTCCTCGCTAGACACAAGACCGATGGCAGTCCAATACTGTCCCCGCCTGTCACACTGGGTGACGGTGCGTTGATCCAAACCAGTGCAGGCGAGCTGTTTTCCATCGCCCTCCATTAACATAAATCATGCTACCCACCCTGGTCCTTGTCGGACGCCCGAACGTCGGAAAATCAACGTTATTCAACCGTCTCACACGCAGTCGCGATGCGCTGGTGGCCGATCTGCCGGGACTGACGCGTGACCGTCACTACGGACGCGGACGGGTTGGAGAACGGCCTTATCTCGTGGTCGATACGGGCGGGCTGGAACCAGTGGCCAAAGAAGGCATCCTGCATGAGATGGCCAAGCAGACCCGGCAGGCGATCGACGAGGCAGATTTGGTGCTGTTCATCGTGGATGGCCGCGACGGTTTGACGCCGCAAGACCGCATCATCGCCACCCAGTTACGCAAGACAGGGCGGCCGGTAATGTTGTTGGTGAACAAGGCTGAAGGGATGCAGCGTAACCGTGTCACCGTGGATTTTCATGAGCTGGCGCTGGGCGAACCGATCCCTATTTCTTCCGCACACGGTGACAACGTGGCGGAGATGATCGACTTGGCCTTGGAAGAATTGCCGCTGATCGAGGGCGAGGGCGAAGAGAAATCCGATCATCCCAAGCTGGCCATTGTGGGCCGTCCCAACGTGGGCAAATCAACGCTGGTGAATGCCATCCTCGGGGAGGAGCGCGTCATCGCCTTTGACCAGCCGGGCACCACACGCGATTCGATCTATATCGATTTCGAACGCGGAGGCAAGCAGTACACCATCATCGATACTGCGGGCGTGCGCCGCCGGGGCAAGATCGATGAGGCCATCGAAAAGTTCTCCGTGGTGAAGACGCTGCAAGCCATCGAGGATGCCAACGTGGTGGTTCTGGTGGTGGATGCGCGCGACGAAATCACCGAGCAGGATGCACACTTGGCTGACTTTGTTTTGCAGGCGGGCCGTGCGCTGGTGTTGGCCGTAAACAAATGGGACGGACTGGACGAATACAAACGCGATACGGCAAAGCGCGACATCGAACGCAAACTGCATTTTTTGAGTTTCGCCAAACATCACTTCATTTCGGCATTGAATGGCACCGGTGTGGAGGCCTTGCTGAAGTCGGTGAATCAGGCTTACACCGCAGCCATGACCAAGCTGCCCACGCCCCAACTCACGCGTGTGCTGTTGGCGGCTGTTGAGAAGCAACAACCTCCACGCGGCAGTATCTTCCGCCCCAAGATGCGTTATGCCCACCAGGGCGGGAGCAATCCACCGTTAATCGTTGTGCATGGCAGTGCGCTGGATAAAGTGCCGGAAAGTTACCGCCGCTATCTGGAAAAATGTTTCATAGATGCCTTCAAATTGCAGGGCACGCCACTGCGTATTGATTTCAAATCCGGCAGCAATCCGTTTGCCGACAAGAAGCCGCGACCTCTGACCGAGAGCGAAGAGCGCGCGGCGCACCGTGCGCGTATCCGTGGCCGCAGGCTGTACGGCAGATAAGATCGCCAGCATTTGAAGATTAACAAGGTGTGCGAGCAGAATATTCCGCAGTGAATTTCAGAAAAATCTAAAGTCATTGAGAACGGTGCCGTAACCCAACTCAACAAGGTTGCGTCTATAGTGACGATAGGAGTAGGCCATGAAACACCTGTTCATCTTTGCATTTGTGTTGCTGTTACTGGCTTCGTTTGCATTCGTGGCATTGGCCGGCGCAGGCGTGGCCGAAGTGAAGGCGGCACTGGCCAGACGCAACCGCACGGGCTCCCAGTCAGACAGGTGAAGGCGGTTCATCCGCTACGGCACTTCCGTAATGGGATGTTTTCCAGTAGAGTGACGCCGTCTCAACCACAACAAGAGCCGATAAAATGAGTACTAAAGGGCAACAATTACAAGACCCGTTCCTGAATGCCCTGCGCAAGGAACATGTGCAGGTCGCGATCTACCTCGTTAACGGCATCAAATTGCAAGGCCAGGTGGAATCCTTCGATCAGTACGTGGTGCTGTTGAAGAACACGGTCACGCAGATGGTTTATAAACACGCGATTTCTACCATCGTTCCCGCGCGTGCTGTCAACATCCCCTTCGATACAGAGTAATGTCTGAAGCAACGGCTGTAGCCAATACAGCGGTATTGGTCAGTCTCGATTTCGGCGCGCCTGATTACACAGAAAGCCTGGAAGAGTTGCGTTTGCTGGCGGAAAGTGCCGGTGTGCAAACGCTTGCGCTGGTGGAAGGTAAACGCCAGCGTCCCGATGCGTCCACGTTCGCAGGGAGCGGCAAGGTGGAAGAAATCGCCGCCCTCGTCGAGGAGCTGGAAGCGCCTCTGGTCATCTTCAATCACGATCTTTCTCCCGCGCAGATGCGCAACCTCACCGCAAAAATACAGACGCGGGTGATCGACCGCACCATGTTGATTTTGGATATCTTCGCGTTGCGTGCACAGAGCCACGAAGGCAAAGTACAGGTCGAATTGGCCCAGCTCAAATATCTGTCAACGCGATTGGTGGGCATGAATATGGATATGGGGCAGCAGAAGTTTGCCGTGGGCGCACGCGGTCCCGGTGAAACCCAGTTGGAGTTAGACAGACGCAAATTGGACAGGCGCGTGCATTTGCTCAATGAACGCCTGAAGCAACTCAAGCGTCATCGTGCCTTGCAGCGCAAAGCACGCAACCGTTCCGATGTGATGTCGGTGTCCATTGTCGGTTACACCAACGCGGGCAAGTCGACTTTGTTCAATCGGCTGACCAATGCGAATGTTTACGTGGCCAACCAGCTGTTCGCCACACTGGATACCACGGCGCGCAAGATATTTTTGCCGGGCGATAGCCCGCAACAAGTGATCTTGTCCGATACGGTCGGATTCATCCGGCACCTTCCGCACGGCTTGGTGGCCGCATTTCGCAGCACGCTGGAGGAAACATCGCAGGCTGATCTGTTGCTGCATGTGGTGGATGTGAACAGCGCGGAGCGCCATGATCAAGTGGCTGAAGTGAACAAGGTGTTGGCCGAGATCGGCGCGCAGGCAATTCCGCAAATCGTGGTCTACAACAAGATCGACTTGCAGGACCTGGAGCCGGGTTTGCAGCGTGGCGAATATGGTAATATCGCGGTCGTTAATTTGAGCGCGAAAACGGGTCAAGGATTGGATGATTTGCGGGCTGCGCTGGTCGAGGTTCGCGATACACCCAAAAAGCAGTTACAAGCCGAAGAGTGGCACCCTCTGAATGATCATTAATGAATGAAAGTGTGACGAAATCATGGGATTGAATGACCCGCAATGGGGCAACAAAAATAACGGCGGTCCTCCTGATCTGGAGGAAGTGATGCGCAATTTGAATAACAAGATCCAGTCGTTGTTCGGTAGATCCGGTGGTGGTTCACCGATCAGACCGGGCGGCAATTCCGGCGGATTCAAAGGCGGTGTGGGACTGATTGTGGCGATCGTGGTGCTGGTGTGGATCGCCAGCGGTTTCTACATCGTGGATGCCAGCCAGCGCGGTGTGGTGTTGCGTTTTGGCAAACAAGTCGAAGTGACCGAGGCCGGTCCGCGTTGGCATATTCCTTACCCTATTGAGACTGTGGAAATTGTCAGCTTGAGTCAGGTGCGCACCGTCGAAGTCGGTTATCGCGAGAACGTCAAGAACAAAATGCTGAAAGAATCGCTGATGCTGACGGATGACGAGAACATCATCGACATCCAGTTTGCGGTGCAATTCTTTCTGAAAGATCCCGGTGAATATCTGTTCAACAACCGCGCTCCCGATGAGAACGTGCGTCAGGCGGCGGAGACCGCCATTCGCGAAGTGGTTGGCAGAAGCAAGATGGACTTTGTGTTGTATGAAGGTCGTGAACAGGTGGCCGCTTCTACCACCAAGTTGATGCAAGACATTCTGGATCGCTACAAATCCGGCATTTTGATCAGCAAGATCACCATGCAGAATGCGCAGCCGCCCGAACAAGTTCAGGCGGCTTTCGACGATGCGGTCAAAGCCGGACAAGACCGTGAACGTCAAAAGAACGAAGGCCAGGCGTATGCCAACGATGTGGTGCCCAAGGCCAAAGGTGCGGCGGCGCGTCTGATGCAGGAAGCGGACGGTTACAAACAAAGCGTGATCGCCAATGCGGAAGGTGATGCCAGCCGTTTCAAACAGATTTTGGTCGAGTATGAAAAAGCACCGCAAGTGACGCGTGAGCGCATGTACATCGACATGATGCAGCAGATACTCAGCAACAGCAGCAAAGTGCTGATCGACCAGAAGAGCGGCAATGGCAGTCTGTTATATCTGCCGCTGGATAAATTGATCCAGAGCACCAATCCGGCCACTGCAGAAGCGACGATTGCGTCACAGGCGGCGAAAGTGGCTGAACAGGCGCTGACACCCAGCAGTGAGTTTGCACAGCAACCGCGGGTGCGGGATGGGTCTTTGGGTCGTGATCGGGAGGCTCGCTGAAATGAATCCGAATATGAGAAATGTATTGATGGGCGCGATCGTAGTTTTGATTTTGCTGGGTATGAGCGCCTTTGTGGTGGACCAAAGACAAACTGCGATCGTGTTCCAGTTGGGCGAGGTTATGCGGGTGGAAACCACGCCCGGTCTCAAGTTCAAAGTACCGCTGGTACAGAATGTGCGCTTCTTTGATTCGCGTATTCTGACATTCGATTCCGCCGATCCTGAGCGATTCATCACCGCCGAGAAGAAGAACGTGCTGGTGGATTCGTTTGTGAAATGGCGCATTTTCGATGTGAAGCAGTATTACATCAGCGTGGGCGGTGACGAGGCGCGTGCGCAGACGCGATTGATGCAAACGGTCAATTCCGCGATGCGCGAAGAGTTCGGCAAGCTCACGATTCATGATGTGGTGTCGGGCAAGCGTGATGAACTGATGCGTGTGGTGCAGGAGAAGACCGACGGGGATGCGCGCAAGATCGGAGTGGAAGTATTGGACGTGCGTTTGAAGCGCGTGGATTTCCCGGTGGAGATCAGCGATTCAGTTTATCGCCGTATGGAAGCAGAACGGAAGCGTGTGGCGAATGAATTGCGCGCAACGGGTAACGCCGAAAGCGAGAAGATCCGCGCCGATGCCGACAGACAGCGTCAAGTCACGTTGGCCCAGGCCTACCGTGATGCGCAAAAGATCAAGGGTGAGGGGGATGCCAGGGCAGCAGCCTTGTATGCCTCGGCATTCGGAAGGAATTCAGAGTTTTACGCGTTCTATCGCAGTCTCGATGCGTACAAACAGACCTTCAAGAACAAGAGCGACGTGATGGTGCTTGATCCGAGTTCATCCTTCTTCAAATATTTGAAGAGTTCCAGCAAGGGCGGCAAGTAGTCTCTGTGATGTTTGATTATTGGCTGATCGCCCTGGGGTTGATGCTGGTGCTTGAAGGAATCATGCCTTTCATCTTCCCAGCGGCTTGGCGCGAAACATTAAGCAAGATCGCCCAGTTCCAAGATGGACAAGTGCGTTTTCTCGGCTTGACTCTGATGCTGAGCGGTTTATTACTGATTTACTGGATCAAATAGTGGACTCCTTATGAACTGGCTCCTGCCGGAATATATCCAGGACATGCTGCCGGACGAGGCGTGGCGCATCGACGGCATGCGTCATCAAGTACTTGAGTTGTTGCGCCTATCCGGCTATCAGCTTGTTGCCCCCCCCATGATCGAATATGCCGAATCGTTGCTGATCAACGACAGTGCCGACATGGATCTGCGCACGTTCAAACTGGTTGATCAAATCAGTGGACGCACCCTTGCCCTGCGCGCCGATATCACACCGCAGGTGGCGCGTATCGATGCACATCTGTTGAACCGCCAGGGTATCGCCCGGCTGTGTTACGCGGGGAGTGTGGTGCACACGCAGCCGGCGGGATTGATGCGCACACGCGAGCCGATGCAGATCGGGGCGGAGTTGTACGGCCATGCGGGGATCGAAAGCGATCTGGAGATCCAGCGTCTGATGTTGCAGGCATTGGCAGCACTTGGCATCGCACAAGTTCATCTCGATTTGGGACATGTCGGCGTGTTTCGTGCGTTGGTGCGAGATACGGCGATCAATGAAGATTTGGAAGACGCGTTGTTCAACGCATTGCAACACAAAGACACCACCACGCTGTGCGCTTTGGTGGAAAACCTGCCCGAAAAAGTTCAGACCGCATTGATGGCACTGGTTCAACTCTCCGGGGGCATCGAAGTTATCACCAAGGCGCGCGCATTGTTGCCTGCCGACGCGGAGGTTGGCGCGGCATTGGATCAATTGGAAATCGTCGCCACACAGCTACAACCTCACGCTGGAAGTGTCGGTATCGATTTGGCAGAGTTGCGCGGTTACCACTATCACAGTGGAATGGTGTTTGCCACGTATCACGCGGGCAGTCATGACGCTATTGCATTGGGTGGGCGCTATGATGATTTGGGCAAGAGTTTCGGGCGCGCCCGCCCGGCCACCGGATTCAGTATGGACTTGCGCCAATTGGTTGCCTTGGTGACCAAACAAACACAGCCGAAAGCGATCTACGCGCCGCATCATCGGGATGCGGAGTTGGACAAAGCCATCAGTGAGTTGCGCCGCCAGGAACAAGTCGTGGTGGTCGATTTATTGGGCAAGGCAGAGTTTCACAGCGAACTGAACTGCGATCGGCAGTTGCTTCTGCGTGAGGGGAAATGGGTCGTCGTCGAATTCAAAGAATGATTTTGCGGGATGGGCACTGGGTGTCTGAACGGTAACTAAGGTGGGCGTTGAATTGTCCACGCTACGATAGGAAATAGCATGTCAAAAAATGTGGTAGTGATCGGTACCCAATGGGGTGATGAAGGCAAAGGCAAGGTGGTCGATTGGCTGACCGACCACGCGCAGGGCGTGGTGCGCTTTCAGGGCGGACACAACGCCGGTCACACACTGGTTATCGGTGGCGAGAAGACCGTGTTGCACCTCATCCCTTCCGGCATCCTGCGCGAGGACGTGATGTGCTACATCGGCAACGGGGTGGTGGTTTCACCGTCTGCACTGCTCAAGGAAATGGACAAATTGGCGGCTGCCGGTGTTCATGTGTATGAGCGGTTAAGAATCTCCGAAGCGTGCCCGTTGATCCTGCCCTACCATGAGGCGCTGGACAAGGCGCGTGAAATCGCCAAAGGGGCGGGCAAGATTGGCACCACCGGACGCGGCATCGGCCCGGCATACGAAGACAAGGTGGCGCGCCGCGCGATACGACTTCAGGATCTTTTTCATCGCAAACGTTTTGCCGCGAAGTTGGGCGAAGTACTCGACTATCATAATTTTGTGTTGAAGAACTATTTCAATGCGCCCACGGTGGATTTCCAAAAGACGATGGACGAGGCATTGGCGCTGGCCGAGCGACTCAAGCCGCTGGTATTGGATGTGCCGCGTGCCCTCTATGAGGCCAACAAGGCCGGGCAAAATCTGTTGTTTGAAGGCGCCCAGGGTACTTTGCTCGACATCGACCACGGCACGTATCCATTTGTCACTTCCAGCAACTGCATCTCCGGTGCGGCGTGTGCTGGTGCGGGAATCGGCCCGCAGATGTTGCATTATGTTCTGGGCATCACCAAGGCTTACACCACGCGTGTTGGTTCGGGCCCGTTTCCCACAGAACTCTACGATGCCGAATCGAAACAGGATCCGATCGGCAAGATGTTGGCCGAGAAGGGACACGAGTTCGGTTCCACCACCGGTCGCGCGCGCCGCTGCGGCTGGTTCGACGCCGCTGCGCTCAAGCGTTCCATCCAGATCAACGGCGTATCCGGTTTGTGTGTGACCAAGTTGGATGTGATGGACGGGATGGAGAAAGTACGTATCGGCGTGGGCTACAAAATCGACGGGCACTTCAGCGATATCCTCCCGGTCGGGGCAGAATCGCTGGTTGGCTGCGAACCGGTGTACGAGGACATGCCGGGCTGGAGTGGCACGACAGTAGGTGTAAAGCATTTCGAAGAATTGCCGATCGAAGCACAGAATTATCTCAAGCGTATTGCGGAGATTTGCGAAGTGCCGGTGGATATGGTCTCCACAGGACCGGATCGTGATGAGACCATCGTGTTGCGCCACCCGTTCAAGGTCTAAATGAAATCGAAAGTGACAAAAAATACGCATCGCGATTGCGGTGCGTGTTTTTTTTAAGTGGGGTGATGAAAAGAAAATGGCCCGCTTGCGCGAGCCATTTTAAACTTGGTGCCCAGAAGAGGACTCGAACCTCCACACCTTGCGGCACACGGACCTGAACCGTGCGCGTCTACCAATTCCGCCATCTGGGCATTGCTTGAGGGTGCGCACTTTAATTGCTATAGGATTTTGTGTCAATGATGAAAAAGAAAAAAACCATACGTGAACTCGACCCGTTTTTAGAGCGCGAGCGCGAACAATACGAACACCCTTTACCCAGCCGCGAATACGTTTTGCAGTTGCTGGCTGAGAAAGGTGTGCCGGTCGAATCGGAGGATATTTGCAGTCTGCTGCAGATCGAATCGGAGGAGGCGGAACTGTTCAATCGTCGCCTGCGCGCGATGGAGCGCGACGGTCAGATCATGCGCAATCGCAAGGGTGCGATCTGTGTGGTGGATAAACTTGACCTGATCAAAGGCAAGGTGCAGGGGCATCCGGACGGTTTTGGATTCCTCATTCCTGACGATGGTTCTGCCGACCTGGTGCTCAGCGCCAAAGAGATGCACAAAGCTTTACACGGCGACACGGTGATGGCGCGTGTGGGCGGTGAAGACCGGCGGGGGCGGCGCGAAGCCAAGATCGTGGAAGTATTGGAGCATGCCAACTCGCGCGTGGTCGGGCGACTTTACGTGGAGCACGGCATCCAATTTGTGGTGGCTGAAAACCGCCGTATCAGCCAGGATATTTTGGTTGCGCCGGGCGAACATGGCGGGGCAGAGGCGGGGCAGGTGGTCATGCTGGAAATCCTGCAGCAACCCAACAAACACGCACAGCCTATCGGACGTATCGTCGAGGTGCTGGGTAACTATGCCGATCCCGGCATGGAGATCGAAATCGCGTTGCGCAAACACGATCTGCCCAACGAGTTTCCGCACGATGCAAAACTTCAGGCCGAAGCCTTCTCGCCGCAGGTGAAAGCGGCAGATTACGCCGGACGCGAGAGTGTGGCCCAATTGCCGCTGGTAACGATCGACGGTGAAACGGCGCGCGATTTCGACGATGCGGTGTATTGCGAACCGAATGGCAAAGGATTCCGTCTGGTGGTCGCCATCGCCGATGTGAGTGCCTATGTGAAATCCGGTGACGCGCTGGACAAAGAGGCGATCAATCGCGGCAACTCGGTGTATTTTCCGCGCCGCGTCATCCCGATGCTGCCGGAGGAATTGTCCAATGGATTATGTTCGCTCAATCCCAATGTCGAACGTCTGTGCATGGTGTGTGATATGCAGATCAGTTCCGAAGGTGAGATTCAACAACACCGATTTTTCCCGTCAGTGATGTTCTCGCATGCACGCCTGACTTACACCAAGGTCGCCGACATGCTGGAAAACCCGCAGGGCGAGAATGCGCGCGAATACGCGGCCGTGTTGCCGCACATCAACAATCTGTACAAACTGTTCCAAGTATTGTTACAGGCACGCGCCAAACGCGGTGCCATCGACTTCGAGACGGTCGAGACGCAGATGATTTTCAATGACCAGGGCAAAATCGAGAAGATCGTGCCGGTGGTGCGCAACGATGCGCACAAACTGATCGAGGAATGTATGCTGGCGGCCAACGTGTGCGCGGCGGCTTTTTTGAAAGAGCATGAACACGCCGTGTTGTACCGCGTACACGAGGGCCCCACACCGGAGAAACTGGAAGCGGTGCGCGAATTCTTCAAAGAATTCGGTCTGCAGCTGGGCGGAGGGGACGATCCGCAAGCGGGTGATTACTCCAAGCTGCTCGCTCAAATCAAAGGACGACCCGATGCCGGATTATTGCAAACCGTGATGTTGCGTTCGCTGCGCCAAGCGGTATATGCGCCGGAAAATCTGGGGCATTTTGGTTTGGGTTATGAAGCGTATGCACACTTTACTTCCCCTATACGGCGTTACCCCGACCTGCTGGTGCATCGTGCGATCAAGGCGGTGCTCGAAGGCAAACAGTACAAGCCGCAACTCAAGTGGGCGGAACTGGGCGTGCATTGTTCGATGACCGAACGCCGTGCCGATGATGCCACACGCGATGTGGAAGCCTGGCTCAAATGCTTCTACATGCGCGACCATCTGGGCAGCGTGTTCGATGGCACGATATCGTCGGTGACAGGCTTTGGTTTGTTCGTGGCGCTGGACGATCTTTACGTGGAAGGTTTGGTACACGTGTCCGAATTGGGTACGGATTATTTCCATTTTGATGCCACCAAACACCAGATGCTGGGTGAACGTACCGGTAAACGGTACCGTCTGGGCGACCGCGTGCGGGTCAAGGTGGTGCGCGTGGATATGGAAAGCACCAAGATTGACTTTGTGCTGGAAAGTGTTACGGCCTCGCTTGAAGAAGGCATCAATGTTGGCGCATGGGGTGCGGCTCCGCCCAAGAAAACCAAAGCAGAACCCAAAAAAATTAAGACAGAATCCAAAAATAAAAAGGCAGGAAAACGTCATGGCTGAGTCACGTATTGTTCACGGTTTTCACGCGGTCACCGCGCGCATCCGGCAGAACGCCGACAGCGTGATGGAGATTTATGTCGACCCGCAACGCAAGGATCCGCGCGCCCGTGACCTGTTCAAATTGGCGGAAAGCAACGGCGTGCGCATCATCCAGGTGGATGCCAAACGTCTTGACGGCATGGCAGGAAGCACCCGCCACCAGGGCGTTGCAGCCCGCGTTGATGCTTCGCAAAAAGTCATGCATCTGGATGACGTGCTGGACACGCTGAGCGAACCGGCTATGTTGTTGGTGCTGGACGGAGTGCAAGATCCGCACAATCTGGGCGCGTGTTTGCGCAGCGCCGATGCTTTCGGTGTGCATGCGGTAATCGCACCCAAAGACCGTGCGGTGGGTATCAATGCCACGGTGGAGAAAGTAGCCTGCGGTGCGGCGCATACCGTGCCCTACATTACCGTCACCAATCTGGCGCGCACGTTGCGCGAGTTAAAGGAAAGAGACATTTGGGTGATCGGCATGGATGGCGAAGCCGAAACCAATCTGTTCGATGTCAAACACAAGGGCGCCGTGGCCTGGGTGTTGGGAGCGGAAGGCGAGGGCTTGCGCCGCCTCACCAAAGAGACCTGTGACCAACTGGTGCGTATCCCGATGCAGGGCAGCGTGGAAAGTATCAACGTTTCCGTAAGCACGGGAATTTGTCTGTACGAGGCGAGAAGATCAAGGGCGACGACTTAGTGTTTTTGTAAAGGGGGCGAAATGCAAAAGTACGACTTTTCGATACTGACACGCGACGGGCAACGCATCGTGAGTGTCGTCATCGCCGGTCGCGACCAGGAAGATGCAGAACGAAAACTACGCCAGATGTATCGCCACTGTGAAGTGGTGAGTTGTACCGCTAATCAGAGGGATGACGGCAAGTCCCCGCAAGTCATTTCGGTCGAGGACATCATCAGCCTGATCTCGAAATGACGCTCACTCGATGAAACCGTCGGCCATCAATTCTTTGAGCAACTCTTCGTAATCCAGCGCGCCGCGACTCGCCGGTGCATGTTCGAATACCGTCTTGTTCAAGCCTGGACTCTCGGCAAGACTCACGTTTTCAATGATCTTGGTGCGGCAAACTTCCGCGCCAAAGCGTGCTTCCAACAGATTCAACACATCCCAAGCCATGCGCCGGCGACTGTCGAAACGCGTCAGCAAATAGCGCCGTTTGACCCTGCGCTTGAGGACGCCCTCCAACGCATTTAAAGTTTTCTCGATTTGCAGCGCGCCCCGGGTGGAAAGATGGTCGGCGGAGATCGGTACGATCAAGCCGTGACAGGCAAAAATGGCATTCAGCGACAACACGCCGATAAGCGGGCTGCAATCCATGATGAGCGGATGGTCAGGGTCACCCAAACGTTCCGCTTGCATCGCGCTGTTCAGTTTGTTGACCACGTTGTAGCCCTTGCCGAACAACACATCGACCTTGGAAAGTTCGGTATGTGCCGGGATCACCCGTAGTCCGTTGGGCGAGGGACGCACAAGGTCGCGCAGTGGACGATTATTTTGGAACACACTCAATACAGTGTCGGCACCCGATGTTGCGGTGATGTCCGAGATGGCGCTGAGTTGTGCTTGCGGGTCGAGATCAATCGCATAGGTGGCTCGGCCAATTCTGTGTAACGCGGCGGCAAGATTCAATGCTGTGGTCGTTTTGCCGACACCGCCTTTTTGGTTGAAGACTGCGATGATGCTCATGAATTTAGCGCAGCAATTCCCCGATCTTGCGGTTAGCGCCCTGGAGTTTCTTGAACAAGGCCAGAAGCAGCGCTTTGTCCATAAAGGCCCGTGCATCACCCCGAATGTTATCCAGTCCGCTTTTCTTGATCTCGGCCACGATGACATCCTCGTCCGCGATCACGGTGGCAGAGCGCTCCAGTGTTTCGGTGGAAAAACACACCCCTTCGCCGATACATTCCCCGCCATGGATGGTGCCGACTGCTTGGTGTTTCACAAAGGCAGTGGCATTCCCGAACAGGATTATGAACAGCGAGTTCATGTCTTCACCTTCGACGGTCAGCGCAGCGCCCTTGGCAAAGGTTTTGATCGTGGCTTGCGCGGCAATGGAGGTCAGCCATTCACTTGGGATGGGGTCAAAGAAGGAGCATTTGCGAAGTTCATTGAAGCGATCCGAAGAGGCTTCGTCCAGGTGTTTGGTAAAACTGGCAAGGCTGGCTTGTATGGCATCAAGTTCGTCCATCGTGTTTCCTGACTGTGACCAAAAGATGCGCGCAAATTACCACAAGCTTGGGCAACTGTGTTGAGTAGCGCAATTCGGCTACACTCGCGCCATGAAGACACTGCCAGCATGGGACAAACAGGCGCTGCTGCACTCGCAGATTTTTTCACCATTGCATGAGTGTATCGGGCGCTTCGGACAGAATAATTTTCCCACTTTACAAGAATGCAACGCGTTGCTGGAAACGATTCATCCCGCAATCTGCGTGTCCAACGGACTGCCGCTCAGATTCGTACTTCAGGTGAACGGCAAGTTACCGTTCGAAGCTCAATACGAACCACGCTGTTATCTCAAAGGAGAAGTGCCGACACGTGAGTTTAACTGGCATGACTTGCTCAATGCGCTGATCTGGCTGACTTTCCCCAAGACCAAGGCAACCATCAATGCCCTGCATTACCGGTCCCTCACGACAGGCAAAACAGCAGAGAGCGAGGCGTCGGCCAGCCAACGCGGTGCCGTGCGCGACAGACTCACGCTGCTCGACGAATCCGGAGTCATCGTTGCTTATTCCGATGAAGGACTGGCAACATTGCTGCGAGAGTTTCAATGGAAAAAATTGTTCTGGCAGCACCGACCCCAAATTGCTTCAGGCATGGGTTTCTATTTGTTCGGACATGGTTTGTACGAGAAAGCATTGAATCCCTATATTGGAATGACCGGACAGGGAGTGTTGTTGCGTGTCGAACAAGAATTTTTCAACTGGCCACTCGCCCAGAGGCTGACTTATCTGGATGTGGAATTGGCGGGACACCTTTCCGCACAGGCAAATTGCCGCGATACGCGTGAGTTGTCTCCCGTGCCGTTGCTGGGAGTGCCGGGATGGACGGCGGAAAATGAGCGTGCAGAATACTACGACAACACGGCTTATTTCCGATCCGGCAGACAAAGCCGCGCGCAGCGCACACCGCTTTTCACCGCGCCTTCCAGCGTTGCCGGATATTCTCCTGAGGTGTAGTCACCTGCCAGAAACAGGTTGGGCAGCGCGGTTTGTTGCGAAGGCCGTTGCAGATTGGGGGAGCAGCAGAACGTGGCGCGTTTCTCGGCGATAACTTTGCACCAGTGCGGTATTGCTGCGATGCCGAATTCTTCACGCAATTCGACGATGACTTTTTGCGCCAACACCTCCTGACGTAAATCCTGATGGATACCTTCTGCGCTGATGACGGCTGCCAGAAGACCATGCTGTCCCGCGATCTGCCCTTTGTCGAACAGCCATTGTGAAACGCGTTGGTGCAGGCCGAGCATGGGATGGGGTAGCGAGACATGCGCGGGGTATTGCAGATACACAGTGTAGATAGGCTGATGCTCCAAACTTTCGATTTGCGTTACGGTGCTCGCAAGTGCGGTGATGGGGCGAAGTAATTTGGCGGCAACGCTGGGTGATGTCGCGCAGATGACGTGGCTGAAGGTGTGAGTTTTGTCAGCGGTGACAATTTCGATGCTCTCATCTTTTGGCACAATTGCATCAATGCCGCAGGCTGTAACTACTTGACTACCGTGCTGTTCGACGTAGTCCACCGCGCGTTGCGGAAACAGCGTAGTGAAGTCCACACGCGGCAACAGCATGTCGCTATCGGCGCGGGTGCGGTTCAGTGCATCGCGCAGCACGTTGAGCAGCACTTGTGCGGAAGCCTTATGAATAGGTGTGTTCAAGGCGGCGATACACAGCGGTTCCCACAATTTGAATGTTAGGTCGTCATCCTGTTTGTGATTTGCCAATAGTTTTGAAACGGTAATGTCAGGTGTACCCCCACCCCAACCCTCCCCCGGTGGGAGAGGGAGCCTGTCCAGTTGAAAATTTGCACGGCGCAGTCTTAGCATAAAGCGCGCGGCCTTCAAACGCTCGCCCCATGTCAAACCCTGTGCCTTGAGCAGCGCAACCAGCAGGTGCAGTGGAGCGGGAAGGTGTGGCGCTTTCAACGAGAACTGTCCGTGCAAATCGAGTTGCAACGGCAGACGCAGGAAATCTTTTTCGATGTTGCCGCCAACGTGTTCGATGAGGCGCAAGGTCTCGCGGTAGCAACCGAGCAGCAGGTGCTGGCCGTTGTCGAGTTGCGTGTCGTTGTACATTATGCCGCGTGCGCGTCCCCCCAGTTGTTTGGCGCTTTCGAAGACGGTTACGGGGATGCCGCGTGACGCGAGTTCAACGGCAGCTGCCAAACCCGCGTAGCCGCCGCCAATGATGGCAGGATTTACAAATTGCTTTTCACGATAGCCCCCTCTCCCTCCGGGGGAGGGTTGGGGTGGGGGAGTGTCCTTTAGTTTTTCAGCCAAGCTTTGAACGCCAACCACAGTTTGTAACGCGATGTCAGCGAGACCCGTTCCTTTAACACATGGCAGCCGCTGGCAATAACTTCATCAAGAACAGCACGGTAAATCGCAGCCATGATGAGTCCGGTGCGTTGGGCTTTGCGATCTACAGTCGGCAGATGATCGAATGCTTGTTGATAAAAATGCTGTGCACGTTCTATTTGGAATTCCATCAGCTTGTGGAAGTTTGCGGTCTCGCATGTATTGAGAATGTCCGCTGCCGTCACACCGAATTGCGCCATTTCATCCATCGGCAAATAGATGCGGTTGCGCCGCGCATCTTCGCCCACATCGCGGATGATATTGGTGAGCTGGAAAGCAATACCGAGGTCGTGCGCGTATTTCAAGGTCTGACGGTCGGTGTAGCCGAATATCCCAGCTGACAGCAGGCCGACCACGGAGGCGACGCGGTAACAATACAGTTGCAACGATTTGAAATCCGCGTAACGCGGCTGGTCCAGATCCATCTCCATGCCGTCGATGATCTCCAACAGATGTTCCTGCGCCATGTTGAATTGCCTGACGATAGGAACCAGCGCCTGTGTCACCGGGTGCTGAGGAGCGCCGCTGTAAATGGCGGCCACTTCGTTGCGCCACCAGTTGAGCGTGGTGCGCGCCACATTCGTATCGGAACATTCGTCCACCACATCATCCACCTCGCGGCAGAACGCATACAGCGCGGTGATGGCGCGGCGTTTGTCTTTGGGCAGGAAGCGAAAGCTGTAGTAGAAACTGGAGCCGCTGGAGGCGGCTTTGTCCTGGCAATATTGATCTGGATTCATATTTAGAAATGGAACGGCGAACTTTTCGCCAGCATGATAACCCAGTCCAACGGGCGCAATACCGGGCGCCTGTTGAACATGTCGTATTCGGCGGCTTCGAGCTTGTCGAGGATGCGTAATCCGCCCGCGATGATCATGCGCATCTCCAGCCCAATGCGTCCGGTGAGGATGCTGCCGAGCGGCGCTCCTTGCAGCATCAAGGCACGGGCTCGATCCACTTGGTACTGCATCAGGGCGCGCCATGCGTCATCGCAAATACCCTGTGCGATTTGCGCTTCGCGTACGTTAAATCGCGCCAGTTCATTCTGCGGTATATAAACCCGGCAGATGGCGAAATCCTTGGCCACGTCCTGCCAGAAATTGATGAGTTGCAACGCAGTGCAGATCGCATCCGAATACGCGAGATTGACCGGCGTGGCTTCCTCATACAAATGCAGCAACAGGTTACCGACCGGATTGGCGGAACGGCGGCAATAGTCGAGCAGTTCGTCGAAGTTGGCGTAACGTTTTTTTACCACGTCCTGCGTGAAGGCATCGAGCAGGTCGTGGAGCGGTTGCATCGGTAGTTCATGCGCCTTGATTTCGACCGCCAGATTTTTGAATATCGGCAGTGATGGGGGGACACCCGCCGCGATGTGTCTCAACTCAGTGCGGAAATAATCCAGCTGGCGCAGGCGTTCGTCGTTGGGCAGATCACCTTCATCGGCGATGTCGTCTGCCGCACGGGCGAAGTGGTAGATCGCCGCCACCGGCTTGCGCAGCCGGTTGGGCATGAGGATAGAAGCAACGGGGAAGTTTTCGTAATGATCGACAGGCATGCGGTTTACAGCAGATCCTCACGCCGCAGCAAAAACACAAACTGGTCACCCGCGCTGACTTCCAGCCAGGTAAAGGGCAGGGCGGGGAAAGCCATTTCCAGTGCATCACGGTTGTGGCCAATCTCGACGATTAGCAGCCCGTTCGGATTCAGATGACTTGCAGCATGCTGAAGAATGAGACGTGTTGCGTCCAGTCCGTCCTCACCGCTGCCCAAAGCCAACTTGGGTTCGTGCAGATATTCCTGCGGCAGGGCAGACACCGAGGCAGCGTCCACATACGGCGGGTTGCTGATGATGAGATTGAATTTTTTACCATGCAGCCCGCTGAACAAGTTTGATTCGATGAGATCGATCCGCTCTTCCAATTCGTAGTCCGCCACATTGCGGCGTGCCACATCCAAGGCATCCGGTGACAGATCGACCGCATCGACTTGTGCATTCGGAAAAGCAAAAGCGGCAAGCACGGCAAGGCATCCGCTGCCGGTACACAAGTCCAGAACACTCCCGACACATTGCGCTTCGTTGACCCACGGCGAGAGTCGTTCGCGCAACAGTTCGGCGATAAACGAACGCGGCACGATGACACGTTCATCCACATAGAAACTGAAATCACCGAGGAAGGCCTGATGCGTGAGATAGGCGGCCGGGATATGTTCCTCCACTCTCCGCTCGATGATGTTTAGCACTTCCAACAGTTCGGTGTGGGTGAGCTTCGCGTCGAGGATGGGATCAAGGCGGTCAAGCGGCAGATGCAGTGTGTGCAGAATGAGATAGGCCGCTTCGTCATAGGCATCGCTGCTGCCGTGGCCGAAGAATAACTTGGCTTCGTTGAAGCGGCTAACCGCAAAACGCAGGCAGTCGCGCACCGTGGTGAGTGTGCTGCAGGCTTCGGAATATCGTATGTTGCTCATGAGTCTCCCCCTCCGCCGTCCCCGCCATCGCAATCATTTTTACGATCGTTGCAGTGCGCTGAGGATGGGCTGGAATCATTTGAATTGTCTGTGCGGGCACTTTCGTTCGTTCTGCTGTGACGGGTGCGTGCGTTATAAATCAACCACAACACAATAAAAACCAGTAACAGGAGAATGAAAAATTTCATTTCACTCGGCCAGTAATTTGACCAGCGTCAGATAGTAGATTTCTGACAACGCATCCAGATCGTTCACTGCCACACATTCATTGAGTTTATGGATGGTGGCATTCACCGGGCCGACTTCAAGCACTTGCGGGCAGATGTCGGCGATGAAGCGTCCATCCGATGTGCCGCCGCTGGTGGAAAGTTCGCTGTCGATTCCTTGCACTTGTTTGATGGCAGCGCTCACCGCGTCCACCAAATCGCCGCGCGGAGTAAGGTACGGTTTGCCGGAATATTCCCATTTGAGTTCATATTCCAAGCTGTGCCGGTCAAGGATGGCATGGACCTTCTGCTTTAATCCATCCACGGTGCTGGCCGTGGAGAAACGGAAGTTGAACAATATCTCCACCGTGCCCGGCACCACGTTGGTGGCTCCGGTGCCGCCGTGGATGTTGGAGATCTGCCAGGAAGTTGGCGGAAAATATTCGTTGCCGTTGTCCCACGTGGTCGCGGCCAATTCGGCGATGGCGGGAGCGGCAAGATGGATCGGGTTTTTCACCAGATGCGGATACGCGATGTGGCCCTGCACTCCTTTGACGGTGAGCGTGCCGGACAACGAACCACGCCGACCGTTCTTGATGGTGTCGCCCATTGTAGCTACGGCAGTGGGTTCGCCGACGATGCAGTAGTCCAACTTTTCGTCACGTGCTTGCAACGCTTCAACTACACGCACAGTGCCGTCCACGGCCACACCTTCTTCATCCGAAGTGAGCAGCAAGGCGATGGAGCCGCGATGTTGCGGATAAGCGGCGACGAACTTCTCGATTGCGGTGACGAAGGCGGCCAACGAACCTTTCATGTCAGCCGCACCGCGACCATACAACATGCCGTCGCGCACGCTGGGGAAAAACGGGTCGCTGTCCCACTTGTTCACCGGGCCGGTGGGCACCACGTCGGTGTGGCCGGCAAAACAGACTACAGGTGTCTTATGGCCGCGACGCGCGTACAGGTTGTCCACTTCGCTATGGCGCATCTTTTCCAGACTGAATTCAAGCGGCGCCAAGCGTGCGCCGATGATGTCGATGCATCCGTCGTCCATCGGTGTGAGGGATTTGCGCGCGATGAGTTGTTTGGTCAGTTCTAATGTTTGGCTCATGTTGGATTGTTAGAGTTTCAGGTTTTCGTAATCAGTTGAGTCAAAGCCGGTCGCCAGCACTTTGCCGTTGTGTTCCAGCACGGGGCGTTTGATGACGTTGGGTTTTTCCAGCATCAGTGACAAAGCGGAGGCATCATCTTTGATCGAGGCTTTCACCGAGTCATCCAGTTGCCCCCAGGTTGGACCAGTTTTTTTCAATAGCTTTTTCCAGCCGATTTGCTTGAGCCAGTCGGATAACATTTCTTCAGTAACCCCGTGCTTTTTGAAATCGTGGAACTGATATTCCACGGCGTGTTCGTCCAGCCAAGTGCGCGCCTTCTTCACCGTGCCGCAGTTTGGGATGCCGTAAAGTTTCATCAGGAATGTGCGTCCGGTTCGCCGATATTCAGCTTGATGGAACCAAAATTTGCGGCAGGTGATACCGGGGTGGCAGGTTGGCTCGAATTGGGATCGTAGATCTTCATCTTGCTGGTCTGCGAATAGTCGATCAGGGACGACAGATTGCTGGCCGAATCCGCATTGCGCAGCGCCTCTTCCTTGGTGATCTGGCCACTCTTGAACATCTTGTAAAGTGCCTGTTCAAAAGTCTGCGAACCGGGCGAGACGCTTTGCTCGATGGCGTCGCGGATCTTGTCGAGTTGGTCGTTCTTGATCATGTCCGCGATAAGCGAGGAATTTAATAACACCTCGACCGCGGGCACCAGCATGCCCTGCGCATTACGGATCAGGCGTTGCGAAATAACGGCGCGCAGGCAAAGTGAAAGATCGGACAGGATGCTGTTGCGCGCATCGTAGGGGAATAGATTCACGATGCGGTTCAAGGCGTGGTAACTGTTGTTGGCGTGCAGTGTGGAGAGACAGAGGTGGCCGGTCTGGGCAAAAATCAGCGCGTGTTTCAGCGTCTCACGGTCGCGGATCTCGCCGATCATCAGAACGTCGGGAGCTTCGCGCATGGCGCTTACCAGAGCCGCGCCGTAGTCGGCCGTGTCGGTGCCGATCTCGCGCTGGTTCACAATGGATTTATTGTGGCGGAACATGTATTCCAGCGGATCTTCGATGGTCAGAATGTGACCGGTCTGGGTATCGTTGCGGTGCTGGATCATCGAAGCCAGGGTCGTCGATTTGCCCGAGCCGGTCGCGCCGACCATCAACACCAGGCCGCGCTTCTCCATGATGAGGTCTTTCAACACCAGGGGCAGATTCAATTCCTCGACATTGAGCACGTTGCCGCGCACATAGCGTATGACAATCGCGACACTGCCGCGTTGGCGGAACACGTTGATCCTGAAATTGCCGACACGCGGCACACGGAACGAAAAATTCAGCTCCATGTGCATCTCGAAATCGGCGATCTGATCGGGCGTCATCATTTCGTACGCGATCTGCTTGATGTTGTCCGCATCCAGCATTTGCGCATTCACCGGCATCACCACACCGTTGATCTTGATGTTGATCGGCGCGCCGACCGAGAAAAACAAATCGGAAGCCAGCTTGTCGGCAGCCAGTTGCAGTAGCGGGGTAACGATCATCATGTACTCCTTAAAATCAAAATGGCGTCGCCATACGGCGTTGCGCTCCAAAAATCTTGCTTACATATTTTCCATATGCCGCGCTGCGATTTGTGTCGCGCGCCTTGTCTGGCTTAGCCATTTTGATTTTCAGAAGCACATGCACTCGCTTTAGATGCCGCGCAGCAATTCATTGATGCCCACTTTGCCCAGCGTCTTGGCATCGACTTTCTTCACGATCACGGCGCAATACAGGCTGTATTTGCCGTCGGCCGAGGGCAGGTTGCCGCTGACCACAACTGAGCCGGCGGGCACACGCCCGTAAAACACTTCGCCGGTTTCGCGGTCGTAGATTTTAGTGCTCTGGCCGATGAACACGCCCATCGAGATCACCGAGCCTTCTTCCACGATTACACCTTCGACCACTTCCGAGCGTGCACCGATAAAACAGTTGTCTTCGATGATGGTGGGGTTGGCCTGTACCGGTTCCAATACGCCGCCGATGCCGACGCCGCCGGAAAGGTGGACATTTTTGCCGATTTGCGCGCAGGAACCGACGGTGGCCCAAGTATCCACCATGGTGCCTTCATCCACATACGCACCGATGTTGCAGTACGAGGGCATCAGCACCACGTTTTTGGCGATGAACGCGCCGCGCCTTGCGGCGGCGGGTGGCACCACGCGGAAGCCGCCTTCGCGGAATTCCTTGGAATTGTAATCGGCGAACTTGGAGGGAACTTTGTCGAAATAATTGGTGAAGCCGCCTTTGATGAAGGCGTTGTCTTCGATGCGGAAAGACAACAGCACAGCCTTCTTGATCCACTGATGCGTGACCCACTGCCCGTTGATTTTTTCCGCCACACGCAGTTTGCCGCTATCCAGATATTCGATGACGGTGTTAATGGTTTCTTTCAGTTGCGCATCGACATTGCGCGGAGTGATTTCGGCACGACGTTCAAAGGCTTCTTCGATGATGGCTTGTAATTGGGGCATGGTATTTCCTTGATTAATAAAGTGGGTGTCTAAAATTGTGGGGTGATTTTTCAGCCCGTTACGCCAAGTGCTGCCCGACTTGCAACGAACGGCTGAATTTTACGATCCTGTGTGCCGCTTCCAACGTTTCTTCCAGATTGGCGACCAATGCCAAACGGACAAAGTTCGCGCCGGGATTGATTCCTTGTGCTTCGCGCGCCAGAAAGCTCCCCGGCAAAACGGACACATTATAGTCGCGGTAAAGCGCTTGGGCGAAGCGTGTGTCGGTCATGGGCGTCCGCACCCAAAGATAGAAACTCGCATCCGGTTTGGAGACGGGCGATACGGGTTCCAGCAGTTCAATGACCTTGCCGAATTTTTCGGTATACAACCGGCGGTTCTCCGCGACATGACTCTCGTCACTCCAAGCGGCGATGCTCGCACTCTGGATCGCCGGATTCATCGCGCAACCGTGGTAGGTGCGATATAACGCGAACTTCTCCAGTACCTTGGCATCACCCGCGACAAAGCCGGAACGCATCCCCGGCACATTGGAACGTTTGGACAGACTGGAGAACACCACCAGATTTTTGTAATCGCTGCGCCCCAGTTGTTGTGCGGCTTGCAGCGCACCCAGCGGTTTTTCGTCAAAATATATTTCCGAATAACACTCGTCGGCGGCGATGATGAAGCCGTAACGGTCGCTCATCTCGAACAGGGTTTGCCATTCCGCCAAAGGCATCACCCGTCCATTGGGATTGCCGGGTGAACACACGTAGATGAGTTGCGCGTTTTGCCAAACGGCTTCGGGAAGTTGCTCGAAATTCAGCGCGTAGTTGTCTTCCGGTAACGTGTTGAGGAAGTGCGGTGTGGCACCCGCCAGTAACGCAGCACCTTCATAGATCTGGTAGAACGGATTGGGGCAGACCACTACCGGATCCTTCCGGCTGCGGTCGATCACCGCTTGTGCAAACGCAAACAACGCCTCGCGACTGCCGTTCACCGGCAATACCTGCGTTTTTGCATCCGCTACCGGAATGCCATAGCGACGTGTTAGCCAGTCGGCGATGGTGCTTCGCAGCGTGTCGCTGCCGAGGGTTGTGGGATAATTTGCCAACCCGTCGAGACCGGCGATCAGTGCATCTTTGATGAATTGTGGTGTGGCGTGTTTCGGTTCGCCGATGTGTAAACTGACCGGTTTTAAAGCCGCATTCGCAGTGACTTCGCCAAACAATTTGGCGAGTTTTTGAAACGGGTAGGGCTGCAACTGATTCAAATCAGGGTTCATGTTTCTTCCAGCGTGGTTTGCCCGCCCAGGCGGGAATCCGGTGATTTTCGAATCGCGGAATTATAAAGGTCTAACGAGTGCCATCAAAACAAAATGTCTTGCCGATTGCCGGCGTGTTGAGCGGTGCTTTGGTGTGGGGCCTGATCTGGTATCCCTATCGTGTGTTGCAGGACACGGGAATGTCCGGTGCGATGGCGACATTCATCACCTACTTGCTGGCGATGGTGTGCGGTGCCTTTATGTTGCCGCGTGTGTGGCGCGAACGCTCCACCTTCGGAGGGTGGGCGCTGCTGCTGGTGCTCAGTGCCGGTTGGGCAAATCTGGGCTACGTGCTGGGCATGTTGCACGGCGAAGTGATGCGCGTATTGCTGCTGTTTTACCTCGCCCCGGTGTGGACCATCCTGTTTTCTTTCTGGCTGCTGGGTGAACGACTTAACCGTTACGGCTATTCCGTCGTCGCGCTGTCATTGACCGGCGCCTTTGTCATGTTGTGGGAACCCAGCCTTGGCTTGCCATTGCCGCAAAATCTTTCCGAGTGGCTGGGACTTTCCGCAGGCATGGGCTTCGCACTGTCCAACGTTACCTCACGCCGTGCCGCGCATCTTTCGGTGGAAGCAAAATCATTCAGCTTGTGGTTGGGCACGGCTGCACTGACATTGCCATTGCTGCTTTGGCAGGGCGGAATAGTTGTGCAAGTGTCGAACGTTCCCCCGCAATTCTGGGTGATGCTGCTGTTGATGGGTCTCGTGCTCTGCGCCACCAGTTTTGCCGTGCAATTCGGTGTTACCCATTTATCCGCCAACCGCGCCGTGGTGCTGTTTCTGTTCGAATTGGTCGTGGCGGCATTGACCTCCTATCTGCTTGCGGGAGAAATAATGGAACTGCGTGATTGGTTGGGCGCGACGCTGATTGTGTCAGCCACACTGTTGTCGGGGAGGATGCATGTCCAGGATGAAGGGTGTTAGTCGGACGTGTGTAAATTTCTGCTGCGGTGATCGCTCCGAAAGCCATGCTACGAACCGTGCCGCAAAATAAAGCCGGCGTACCTTTCGGTTGCGCTGGCGATTAGAGGGGAGAATGACGCGACTTGTTGGGCAGTCCGAGAACCCGTTCAGTGATGGTATTGTTTGCCGTGAAGCACTTGCAAATGCAGGATCTCCTTCCACGCCTGATCAGGGAAACCGTCTCGGTCGAACCTGCCAACATTAGGCCGCAACAGTTCGGCGATATAAGGTTCCGCTTCGGGGGAGTCCCAGAGCTTGAGGATATTTTCAAGTATGTGAGGAAACCGCTCTTCCAGCACTTGCGGGTACTGGCTCGGATTGCATTTCAGCGTGTGCAGCACGTTATCCTTGTTAATCATGGAAATTCTCCTTGTCCATTGGAAAGACCCGGACAGTTCTTGAACTGAAAAACCGTCCTGCGATGTAAAGCGTAGACCTGGTCGGCATCGGCGTCAATCATGGATCGCGGTACTCAACCACGTTCTGGAAAGGGGATATATCCGGTCGGATTGGGCAACTTGAAGCCGCTCCAAATTGAGGCTCAATCATTCATAATTCCAGCACTGTGCAACATCACCCAATGGAGGCAGCATGCCAATTCGCAGCAAGTTCTTGTTGGAGCCAGCCAAAGCCGTGCTGGTGGTCATCGACGTGCAGGAAAAACTCTGCACCGCCATGGAACAAGACGCATTACAGCGGCTGATCAAAAACACCGGCATCCTTTTGCAAAGCGCGAACGAACTCGCGATTCCGGTAATCTTCACCGAACAATATGTCAAAGGCCTGGGCCCGACGTTGAGCGAGCTGAAGCAAAAAACGCCCGCTGCCACCTACTATGAAAAATTGACCTTCAACTGCTGCGGCAATGAAGATTTTGTCAACCAACTGAAAAAAAGCGGCAGGACGCAGCTCATCATCACCGGTATGGAAACACACGTCTGCGTGTTGCAAACCGTCATCGAACTGCTGGCTCTAGGTTTCGTCGTGCATGTCGTCAAGGACGCGGTGATGAGCCGCAGCGTCGACAACAAACAGACCGCGATTGAAGCCATGGTGCTTGCCGGTGCGGTCCCAACTTGCACCGAGTCAGTTGTGTTCCAGTTGCTGAAGATCGCCGGTACCGAGTCGTTCAAGAAACTATCGAAACTGGTCAAGTGAAGCCCCGTATCGGCATGGGACTCGCCATGTCGATACGGGCATCATGGCTTCTGCGGCTGGATGAACAATTCCGGATCGACCATCACCCCGTTCATCACCACGCTCCAGTGCAGGTGCGACCCCGAGGCGCGACCGGTCATTCCGGAAAGCCCGAGGTGCTGAGCTTTGCGCAATTTCTGTCCGGGTTTTACATCGATGCGGTCGAGGTGGCAATACAGCGTGATCAGCCCGTTGCCGTGATCGACGAAGACCGATTTCCCGTTGAAAAAATAATCTCCCACTGCCAGCACCACACCCTGTGCGCTCGCTCTGATCGGTGTGCCGCGCTTCACCGCCACGTCCAGGCCGGCATGCGGCTTGCGCGCTTCTCCGTTGAAATAGCGGCGCGCGCCGAAGCGCCCACCCAGCTGTCCCTTGGCAGGAAGCATCAATGCCAGATCGGTATCCGGCGCACTGCGCCAGTATTGTTTGAGTTCCGTGATGGCAGCGATTTCGCGCTCGGCGCGCGCCAAGTCTGCGGGCGATAGCTCCACCTTGCTCATATCCTTGAGTGAGATGTACTGCGCGGGGTAATCCTTGGCGTTGACCACAAACTCCTGCGTCTTCGTTTCCTCGCCAATCTTCACGCGCAGCGCATGCGCTCCCGGAGTCATCTCCAGCGCCAGCCCCACCACCGCAACCCATTCATCGTGATCGGCAGCCACCAGCACCGGCTGCTCGCCCAACCATGCTTGCGGCGCAACCGCACAAGCCTGAACGCTGCACAGCGGAACCACCGCAACGCCGCCGGGAACATTGGATGATTGGGGAAGCACGGCGTGCGCCAGCAGCGGCAGTGCGAACAGGAAAAAGCGGAAGCAGTGGCGGAAGGTGGGGGCAATAAAGGTATGCATGGTTCTTTTTTTGCGGGGATAGCGTCGAGCAGGTTAGGCGCGAACGAGTTTACCGTATTCACCACGATCATCGGCTAATTAAAAATGTCCCCCGTGGATGTCGGCTTACGGTCAAGGCGGTATGCGGCCGGATGCTGAAAACAACCCGAACCCGCCCCGTATAATTCCTGCTAATGTCCGGGACGAACGGCGAAGCAAGATATTCAATCATTCAAGAAGGGAAGTCAGCGCAATCATGTCAAAACAAGAATCATTCGAGGAAGAAGTTACCCCCGCGCTCTCCGAAAAAGAGATGGACGAGCTCGACAGTTTCCTTTTGTCCGACGCCACAAGCAACGAAGTCATGCTGCTCGATTGTCTGGATGGATTCCTCACTGCCCTCGCTTCCGGCCCGGCGCTGACAAGACCGGAAGAATGGATCCCGCGCGCGTGGGGACCAACAGCGGAAGACGCGCCGACCTTTGAATCCGCTGCCCAAGCAGCACGAATCACCGATTTGATGATGCGCCACATGAACGCGATCATCTGGAGCCTGCAACAAGACGCGGAACACTTCGAGCCCGTCTTTGATCTGCAAGTCTTCGAAGGCGACGAGCGCGAATACATGGACGGCGAAATGTGGGCGCACGGATTCATGACTGGCATCGACATGCAGCGGGATCGCTGGCAGGCACTGTTTGAATCCAAACACGGCCCCGTGGCATTGCGGCCGATTTACTTGCTGGGCGCGCCGGAGATCACCGAGGCAGAAGAAGAGTTGATAAAAATACCGACCCAGCGCGAAGAGCTTTCAAAACAAATCCCGGCCAGCGTCGGCTGGATCTACAAATTCTGGGCACCGCAACGCCGTGTTGCAGACAGCACCAATGGCAAAACCGCTGCAAATGAGATTCCAAAAATAAGCCGCAATGCCCCCTGCAGTTGCGGCAGCGGAAGAAAATTCAAGAAGTGCTGCGGAGCAGCGCAGGTAGAAGAGTGAGCAGGGTTTGATGGAGATTGACCGGATGTGCAGATTCAACGTTTTGTGCAGGCGGCGTATCTTTAGAAGTCTCATGTTGCACTTCAGTAACCGACAGTCAGGTTTCTCTTTGAGAAAGGAAAAATGTGATGAATATCAAACTCCCCGTGGTTTTATCGCTCGCGTTGTGTTTCGGCCTCTCGGGTTGTGGCAGCAATCCTCCCAAAGCCCAAAAGCTTCAACTGCGTAACTAAGGTTCACTGAACTTGACACCGGATTCCTGAAATTGCGAGCCAGATGTAGCACTGTTGTGCTACTGTGCGCACGTTCCATTTAACCTTTGGAGACAGTAATGTCCACAACCACCATACGTTTGCCGGAAGACCTGAAAGCTCGCGTTGCAGCGGCTGCGAAACGTGCCGGCACAACAACTCACGGCTTCATTCTTGATGCCATTGCAGAAAAGGCCGAGCAGGAAGATATGCGAGCCGCTTTTGATGCAGAAGCTGAGGATCGTTATGCAGACATCGTTGCCAGCGGAAAGACGATTCCCTGGCAGGATATGCGCGGCTATTTGGAAGAGCGTATTGCCGGTAAGGAAGTGAAACGCCCGGTTGCCCGCAAACTGGCGCGCTGAAAATGTCGCGTATCGAACTGGCACCGGAAGTGGGGGATGACTTTGAGCGCATCCTCGATCACCTTGAACAATACCAGGTCGAGAATCCGGCATTGCGCATTCGGGAGATCATCGAGGCGTTCAACGTGCTGGGGTACAACCCCATGATCGGCCGCCCCGCAAATAAGAACAAACGAGAGCTGGTGATCGGGCATCGCTCGCACGGCTATGTGGCTTTGTATCGTTACGTTGTTGAAGTCGATACCGTCTTCATCCTTGCCGTGCGCAGCCAGCAAGAGGCTGGCTATGCGGGACTTTAAAAAAGACTGATGGATTTAGTTGCTGAGGATACTGAGACCCTGAATCCTATAGTCTGTAACTTAAAGAAGCTGCTGTAATCCGTGGTGTCCCCGATTGTTTCCCAGCTTTAGAACTTATTGTTGTGGCTCTGCGGAAAATATTTCGTCGACTAACTCAAGCTTCAATACGTATTCCGCCAGAGCCATACCATCAAGATGCCAAATTCCCATTTTTCGAGAATATTCTTTGGCGTGCATTTGGAGATCAGATGTGGTCCAAAACGCAAATACAACTGGCCCCAATACATTTATTTTGCCCTGTTTTCGAAGTTCGTCGAGTTTCAACATAGCGCCTCCAACAAAATTTCGAATTTCGTTTTCCTTCACTTCATGATCTGCAGCATACCTTTTTGCCTGCCCTATCACAGACAAGGCTGCAGTTTTTGGCAACGGATAACTTGCAGAGTAGGTGGTTAGATTCAACGCGAAGAAATCAACGCCACCGTCATATGTCTTTTGAGTATTCTCAGCTGTGGCCCCCAGTTTTTCCAAAATGCGTTTGCAAACAACTTCGAAATAAAATGGGTCGATGAGTCTAAGTTTGCCCGCCACCTCTGCATGTTTTTCGTTTATTCTCCGAATGTACTGCTCTTCTGCATCCATTAAATAAGACGGCACTCCTCCGTCTTCAATAATGAGTGCACATCTATTTCTCAGTATGTCATCAACATAGTCCAAATGTTCTTCAGCAAGGTCTGTTTGAAGTTCAACAGATGCCCTGGGTATGGCCTTACTTATTGCATGAGAAATTGCATCACTTAATCTCTGCCACTCAGTTGAATCCAAATGTGTCTCAACCCATTTGGCAATATCTTGAGAGCTGGCCATAGGTGCTTAGCTTTATAAAGCGATGAGAGCGGCTCTGTCCTGAAGCGTTTGGACAATGCTTGCCATCAATCCCTCCAAAGCAGCCACCGCTGGTGTGTCCATCTTTCGTAACATATCAGGTGTAAGTGACTTAACGGCGTTGGCTGCAGCGATTACTTTCGGGAACCACTCTTCAGGGTGATCTACTTCGTACTTGGCCAAAGCGCGGCTGAGCGATCCTTCTGCCGATCGGAATACATTCAATGCCTGCTCGTCCTTTATTATTGTCCCCAACTCGCGAACTGATTTTGCCTCTGGAAGTTTTGGGCTTCCATCTTCTTCATCTGTGGGGGGGATCATCCAGCTATAGAATTCTTTAATATGCTCCTCGTTCACAAAATGTTCTGCGACATCATCCCAGTTTAGCCAAGTCTTCACATCAGGCCGCTTAAAGGCCTCTTCAAAATAACTATACATTTTTGGAATAGCATATTCGCCGAACTCCTCATCAGATTTCATCTGCTCTAATGCAAGAAAACAACGATATGAAGTATTTGCAGTTCTAGTGGACAAACCTAAACTCTGAGCCGCTTCTTGGGGCGACATTCCTGCCTTCCGAAGCGCATGTACAGCTTTTGCTTTTTGGTAAGGTCCCCATTCTTTAATGCCTGAAACATGTCGAAGACCGGGCAGTATTAGAGAGGCAGATTCGGGAGCAACCGTTTCATCAAGTAACAAAGCATTAAGCTTTGTGAAGTTAGCCAACTGCTCTTCTGAAAAGGTTTCCTTACCATTTTCATGAAGATCAATAAGCCATTTCAGCGCAGTTGCTCTTCGGTTGCCTTCAATCACAACAAATCGCTCAGCATCGTCAGTGACTTTTCCTTTCCATTTACGAACGACAATTCGATCCATCGGAAGAAAGCCAACTGTTTTAATCGTATCCTTTAACTCAGAGACATCAAAAATGGATGATTTCATCTTTTCCTTTGTTGACGCTTGTACCTTTTCTTCTGCAAAACGAGTTTCCAAAATTGAATTCAAACCCTCTCCCAGTTCAGAAAATCTGGGATTATTTGGGTCTAGTAGCAATTGATCCAAACTAACTTTGATCGGAGCTAGGGATGCACTTAGGGATGCCATAACAATTCCTTTTTTTAAATTTAGCGGTCGAAATGTACCGGAGTTCAACTGCTTTGCCTATTCAAACTTTAACCCCTTCAATCGAGTCTCAACCACCTTCCCAGCCCTAGCCCTCGCCCCAAAGTAAGCCTGCAACTCCTTCCCGCCAATCTTCACCTGCTGCACCTTGCTCCCCGCCGTTCCGTTCAACGTAACCGCCGGTTGATTGACGACCGTGCAGGCCGTCAGCTCGTCGCCTGCTTTTAGGTCGATCAGCATCATGCCTTTGCCGCCGCCTTGTAGCAGTTTCAGTTCGGAGAGCATGAAGGTGAGTAGTCTGGCGTGTTTGGAAAGTACGACGACCAGTGAAGTTTTGCTCGGGGCGAGCAGGATGGGGGGGAGGATGGTTTCTTCTTTGACGCTGATAAATTGTTTGCCCGCTTTGTTGCGTCCCACCATGTCGCCGATGAAGCAGGGGAAACCGTAACCTGCACTGGTGGAGATCAACACGGGAGTTTCGGCTTTTCCGCTGAGCACGTGAGTGATCTTGGCGCCCGGTGCGAGTTCGATGAAAGTGGCGAGCGGCGCGCCATCGCCGCGACCGGAGGGCAGCGCGGACACGGGGATGCTGCACACGCGCCCGTTGTTGCAGATGACGATGCACTGGTCGGTGGTGCGGCATTCGAAAGTGGAGGCCACGTGGTCGCCGTCTTTGAACGCAATGCTGGTCGCGTCGATACCGTGGCCTTGGCGCGTGCGCACCCAGAAGCGTTGCGAGATAAACACGGTCACCGGTTCGTCGTTCACCGGCACGGCCACTTTGGAAATCTGCGCTTCTTCGATCAGCGTGCGGCGCGTATCGCCGAAGGTCTGGGCATCGGCTTCGATTTCGCTCACCACCAGTTCGCGTAGCGCATCTTCACTGCTCAAAATCTTTTTCAAATCACGCGCTTCTTTTTCCAGCGCCTTGATCTCTTTCTCGATCCGGATGCCTTCCAGTCGCGCCAACTGGCGCAGACGAATTTCCAGGATGTCTTCGGCTTGGCGCTCGGACAATTCGAAGCGCGCCATCAAATCTTCTTTCGGAGCATCCGAGCCGCGAATCAGCGCGATCACTTCGTCGATGTTCAGATAAACGATCATGCGCCCGGCGAGGATGTGTAAGCGGTCGTTGACCTGGCCCAGGCGATAGTCGCAACGGCGCGTGACGGTGCGCAGGCGGAATTCCACCCACTCGCGCAACACTTGCGCCAGCGCTTTCTGTTGCGGGCGACCGTCGAGGCCGATCATGGTCAGGTTGACCGACACCGAATTCTGCAAGCTGGTGTGGGTGAGCAACACCGCCACCATTTCGTCGGGATTTTGTTTGGATGTTTTGGGCTGCAACACCAGACGTATCTTTTGCGATTTATCCGATTCATCGGCAATCGTATCCAGCACCGACAGGATCAGTTGTTTGTTCTGCACCTGATCCGGCGACAGCGATTTTTTGTTGGCCTTGACCTTGGGGTTGGTCAGTTCGTCGATTTCTTCCAGCACTTTTTGCGCCGATACGCCGTGCGGGAATTCGCTCACCACCACTTGCCACTGGCCGCGTGCCAGTTGTTCCACCGTCCAACGCGCACGCATCTTGAGCGATCCGCGTCCCGTGCTGTAAGCATCGCGTATGTCCGCCGCCGACGAAATAATCTGCCCGCCACCGGGGAAGTCCGGGCCGCTGATAAACGACACCAGTTCGTCGTCGCCGATGGCGGGATTCTTCGCCAGCGCCACGGCGGCATTCGCTACCTCATTCAAATTATGCGAAGGAATTTCCGTCGCCATACCCACCGCAATGCCCGATGCGCCGTTGAGCAACACCATCGGCAGGCGCGACGGCAACATCGCCGGTTCCTGAAACGCGCCGTCGTAATTGGGGATGAAATCCACCGTGCCCATGTCCAGCTCGGACAGCAGCAAATCGGCAATCGGTGTGAGGCGCGCCTCGGTGTAACGCATTGCCGCCGCATTGTCGCCGTCGCGCGAACCAAAGTTGCCTTGTCCGTCCACCAGCGGATAGCGCATGGCAAAATCCTGCGCCAGCCGCACCATCGCCTCATACGCGGAAGAGTCGCCGTGCGGATGATATTTACCCAACACATCACCCACTACACGTGCCGATTTCACATGTTTGTTGCCGTGCGTGAGGCCCATTTGGCGCATGGCGTAGAGGATGCGGCGCTGCACCGGCTTTTGGCCGTCGCAGACTTCGGGGAGTGCGCGGCCTTTAACCACGGATACCGCGTATTCGAGATAGGCGCGCTCGGCGTAGTCGGCGATGAGGACTTCGTCGCTGTCGGGGAGTTTGGCGAGCGGGGCGAATTCGCGTTTGCCGGTGGATGTTGCAACGGCAGATACTGCCGGTTGTTGATCGTCTTGCGGGTCGATTTCGTTCATGGTCATTCGTTGTTGGTGCTGTGTTAATTAGTTAGTGCCACATAACTTCTAAGTCGTCACACCGGCGAAGGCCGGTGTCCAGTTGATTAAAAACACTGGATTCCGGCCTTCGCCGGAATGACGACTATATATCCGCCTCAACCTCATTGCCGTGATATTCCAGCCATGCACGGCGGGTCGAAGCTTCCTGCTTGCCCATCAGCATGTTGAATATCCCCATCGTCGCTTTGAACGAGGCCATATCCGCCTTTACACACAGTGCGCGCCGCGTATCCGGATTCAACGTGGTATCCCACAATTGCTCGGGACTCATCTCGCCCAATCCTTTAAAACGCGAGATCGACCAGCTGCCTTCGCGTATTTTCTCTTTGCGTAATCGGTCGAGGGTGCTCGACATTTCACCTTCATTCAGCGCGTAGATTTTGCTTGCCTGTTTCTTGCCGTGTGCGGGCACGTCGATGCGGAACAGCGGCGGCTGCGCGATGTAGATCTTGCCCGCTTCCACCACGCGGTAGAAATGGCGGTAGAACAAAGTCAGCAGCAGCGTGGAGATGTGCGATCCATCTACATCGGCATCGGCCATGATCAGGATGGCGTTGTAGCGCAGGTTGGAAAGGTCAACATTGTCGCCGGGTGCGTGCGGATCAACCCCGATGGCGACGGCGATGTCGTGGATTTCATTGTTGGCGAACAGGCGGTCTTTTTCCACTTCAAACGTGTTCAAGACTTTGCCGCGCAAGGGCAACACGGCCTGGAATTCTTTGTTGCGCCCCTGTTTTGCGGAGCCGCCGGCGGAGTCGCCCTCGACCAGAAACAGTTCGGTGCGCGATGCATCGCCGGAACTGCAATCGGTGAGTTTGCCCGGCAACACAGCGACACTGGAACCTTTTTTCTTTTCTACTTTTTGCGCCGAGCGCAAGCGTGCCTGTGCCTGCTGAATCGCCAGTTCGACGATTTTCTTGGCGGGTTCGAGGTGTTCGTTCAGCCATAAATCCAACGGGTCTTTGAGCATGGACGACACCAGCCGCAACGCCTCGCGCGACACCAGTTTCTCTTTGGTTTGCCCCTGGAATTGCGGGTCGAGCACTTTGGCCGACAACACGAAGCTCAGGCGCGAGAACACGTCTTCCGCCACCAGCTTCACGCCCTTGGGTAACAGGCCGTGCAATTCGGCGAACGCCTTCACTGAGTTAAACACGCCTTCGCGTAATCCCGCCTCGTGTGTGCCGCCGGCAGGAGTGGGAATGAGGTTGACGTAAGACTCGCGCACCACGTTGCCTTCGGCCGACCAGGTTAAGGCCCACGTTGCACCTTCACCTTCGGCAAAACCGTTGCCTTCGTTTTTGCGTGTGAATTTTTCCTGCAACAAAATGGGCGTGGTCAGCTCAAATTCCGCCAGCGCTTCGGCCAGATAGCCGCGCAAGCCGTCGGGATAGGTCCACGATTTGGTCTCGCCGGATTTTTCCAGCGTGAGCGTGATGGTGACGCCCGGCAACAGCACTGCTTTCGAGCGCAGTGAAAATTCCAGTTGTGCGAGGTTGACGTTAGGGCTGTCGAAATATTTTGCGTTGGGCCACGCGCGCACCGTGGTGCCGGTGTGTTTTTTCGGGCAGTTGCCGGTCTTGAGCAGCGGCTTTTCCGCCACTCCATCGAGGAAACGTAATTCGTGCTGGCCGCCATCGCGAAACACGATCACTTCGACTTTGTTTGACAGCGCATTGGTCACTGCGACGCCCACACCGTGCAATCCTCCGGCGAACTTGTACGCACCGTCGGATTCCTTGTCGAACTTACCGCCCGAATGTAATACGGTGAAAGCGACTTCCACCACCGACCTGCCTTCCTCGGCGTGGATGCCCACGGGGATGCCGCGACCGTCGTCCGCCACCGTGACGGAGCCGTCCAAATGCGCGGTGACGCGAATCTGTTTGGCGAAACCGGCTAGCGCCTCGTCGCAGGCGTTATCCACAACTTCGGCAATGATGTGGTTGGGGGATTCGAGATTGGTGTACATGCCCGGGCGCTGCCGCACCGGGTCGAGTCCGCGCAGAACTTTGAAACTGGATTCGTTATAAGTGGCCATTATCTGATTGCGTTATAAATTGCTGGAGGTGCTGCCGAACCGGGCATTTTACCGGACTGGGACTGCGAAGATAACAACAGTCTGTGTCGCTTGCAGATTGACATGAAAAAATAATGCGTTGCCGATTTTATTACCACACCGATTTTTGCAGGTCGGGTTTTAACCCGACAACCCGTTCAAAACTTGCTCAGAGCGTCGGGTTACCCCGCAGGGGTTCTTGCACCCTTGGGTGAAACCCGACCTACAAAAACAAACGAAAAAATCAGGCTTCCCTGAATTCAGTTCAATAACGGATGATCTTTGGGTAATTGTTTTGCGTACCACATGGCCAGTTTGTGCCGCAGTGATTTTTCGGCGACCTGGTCTTCGGGCAGGGGCGTGAGGACTTTGTCATGCACCATCAGCCGGTAGATGTACAACAGTTTTTCGCTTGCCGAATCACCGGCCTCGAATTGGACTACGCCGCGCCCCTCGGCATATTTCACTCCCGCGAGAAAGGCTTCTTTGAATAATGCGGATTCATTTTTGAGTTTCTTCATGGTTTTCCTGTCAAGTGGTCAGATTGCCGTGAAAAATTCCGGCAAAAATTCTGCGTTGCTTATTTTCGATTTGAAAATGTTTGATGTCCAGCGTTTTGACACAGCGCAGCGCGCTGAAAGAATTGCAGCCCGCCGGGGTGTTCACTGCGGTGCGGTGAGGATCGAGCCAAGGATACCCGTCGAGCGGCACGAACCATCTGCATCACAGAATGTTTGTGTACTTGAGCCGCCACTGCGCTGACCCATTGCCGGCCCGCACAGGCCGAGAATAAACAACCCCGCCCCAAGGGGCGGGGTATTAGAAGAGCGCCTGCTGACGATCTTCGTAT